>ERZ808252.1158-NODE-1158-length-20813-cov-7.365449_pt1 | contig 20813 bp, 20 predicted proteins | sample MGYA00521242_ERZ808252 | MGnify/ENA primary metagenome ERZ808252 (study PRJEB31516, sample SAMN03275581) | gut metagenome | biome: mammalia-associated habitat; material: feces | host: Papio cynocephalus | place: Kenya | collected 2012-08-07 ...
TGTTGCGGATTGTTTTGTTCCATAAGATTTTGTCATGTATAGTTTTTATCTTAGCACAAAGACTTTTCTATAACAAATCACCAGTACTCTTGTCTCTTAAGCACTCCATCAATTTGGGTAAGTTGTTTGTATTGTGATATATATAATGACATGCTTTCTTGAAAAATGGTTTTAGCCCCCAATCTGCGCATTCAATATCGACAATGCTTGATGTCTTGACATTTATCTTTGCTCCATTGCAATACTTGTTTCCACTATATTCATACTCATAAAACATCTCTTTGAAAATAATGGTGAAATCGTATGATGTCCCATCTTTCTCTATTCGGAACAAATACTCTTTCTCATACACATCTTTGGCTTTCACAACTATTCTTCTGCTTATTCTTGAAAGGTTCTCTATTTCATGAATCGTAAAATCCAACTCATTACGATAGAAAGGTGTATTTATATCATCATGGGAGAATGGATTGAGCAACAGTTTACGTTCGTCTTGAAGATGTGGTATAACGTCTGGTAAACCAATATTTTTGGCAAAACGGCAGTAACGCTCTATTAGACCATTCAAGTCACATTGGAATGTTTGGGATTTTTCATTAAATATCAAGTTGGTTGGCAATAATCTTTTCAATTCTTGCTCTGCTGCTCGTCTTGCAGCATTTACACTTGCTGGTATTTCAAGATTGTGTAAAAGCATCTTTGCCTTTTCCAATGGCGTTTTGGGTTCAATCAAAAAAGGCTCAGGTATGCCATTATTTGATTGCATGTACAATTCATATTTCTTCCAATCATTCTGGTTTCCCTTTATCTTTATTTCACTAGAAACAAGATGATAAAAAGCCCTATCGTGCGTAAAGATGAATGTCTGGAATTTATTTGTATAAGTCAGCAATATCTCAATGATCTTCCTTCTGAAAGGCATGTCCAAGCTTATCAATAGGTCATCTACAAACAAAACTGAAGGGGCTTCAAGTGATGACGGATGGCTCTCCAATATTGCTAATCGAAGAGCCAATGCCATACATGTAATCTTTGCCTCATTAAAGAAAGAACGAGGATGTTCTATAATTGACCTGTCAACAAGTTGGTTTGACTCCATTGTAGCTTTCAAATATATTTTTGGTCTGTGCAACTTACCGTCAAATCTTCTTGATGCCAGCCTCTTATTAAATGTGGCATACTCATATTGCAGTATAATCTTAGATTCCAGATGAAAAACATCCTTGATGATATTGTTTGCTTGTATGACCAACAAAGATAATTTGGATTGCAACAATTCATTGAACTGTTGTAATAGGTCTTTGTAGTTTTTATAGAGTGGAGTTCTTTGGTCAAAGGCATTAGTTCTATTGCTTCTTGGTATTGCTCCCAAATCATACGTCCGATTGATATATCCCCACCATTCACCTGCATTATATGTATTTGTACCTTCACCATTTATTTGCCACAACTGTTGGTCTAAATCGATATATGGCAAAACTTCTTTTTCGAACAAAGAGAACACTTCATTGTCTTGACTATTTTTGAAATCAAAAAGCGACGACAAAAACTTGTAGTTCATGAAGTCACTGGACATCGCTGTAAACTTCATAAAGCGCAAAACCTCTGTGTCTGCTGCATAGTAACAAGTATTCGAGTCTTCCACGGTCTTGGTCATACCATTTCCGTTGCCAAAATATATTTTTATGCTGGAGTCGTCTGTTGTTGCAGCGTACCTATTGCGAAGATTCTGAGCATGCCCTGCAGTGAAATACTTCTGAGCTTCAACTTGACTCTTAGCATATGCTTGAAAATGGGTATATACACTCCAATAAATGGAACTTTTACCAGCACCATTTTCACCATAAAGTAAAATGTTCTTTCCATCAACATTTATAGGAAAGACGTTCTTGAAGAACTTAAAGTTCTCAATCTCTATTTTGTCTATTCTCCAACTCATTTTTCTTCTGACATTTTTTTTGTAGCAAAATCCATGAAGTCTTTCATGTATAAGCGCAAACGATTCATGTTTTCCATCAATTCATTTCCTGATGTCATCAAATCTTCAAATAATGTACATAGTATATCTAATCCATCTTTTTGGTTGTCAGTAGTGTTATCTGAATTTTTCAAAGATAATCGAACTATCTCGTCACTCCATAACCTCAATATTGATATGTTTGCCTTTTCAAAGAGCTTTGGTAATACCATTTCTAATACCATGGAATCCCTTAAAGAGGAAAAATAATTAAATATCGTTGGAAAAACATCATCCCCAAGCGATTCGATACTTCTATTGTATGACAATAGGTATTCCATTAAAGTTTGTAAAATGATGCAGCCTGTAGCATACTCTTCTATATAATAAATAGGCAATCTTTTGATTTGAGATATTTTAGTTCTTCCTCTGAGCCTATTAGCTTTAAAATCAGGTAACAGAAATAACTTTCCTATAGCCGAATTAATGAAAAATGTGTAATATTTTGCCATTTCGACTTTAGAACAAATGATAACATAATCAAATTTCTGCTTGTCAGTAAGCGATGCTATTTGGGCTTTTTCATCTATATCTTTCTTTAGATAGACAAACGTTTTTTCATCTTCTGTTGTCTTTTCAATAAAGGTAGCAAGATACTCTTTAACTGTCAATAATTTTTCTAAACGTCCCAATCGTCCCAAGACATTAGACTTATTCACAAATTCCCTTATGTGATAATGTATCTTCAAATCATACTGCAACGATGGAATCTCATGCTGTATTTCATGAACATATTTCATTTCTTTGTTGTGGATTCGGTCATAATAGGATTCATGATTCTCATCATATGATTTTTTTAGAGAAACCATATAATATTCAGATGAGTCTCTTTGAATCACTGGAATTTCTTCTCCTTCTGTTACGATACTTGCAGCAATTATTGGGTCGTAATAAATATCTCTATCTTCTTTCCCATCTATCTTCACAGGTAGAATGTCTTCAGAAGTGAATAAATGATTTACGTTTTTCACCGCTATTCCAACTTCATTAGGGGTTACTTCTTTTATTACAAAAAGATTTTGAGGAAAGAATAACTCTTTAGATAAGCTTTCAAACTTTATTTTACTAAGCTTTACTATGTCGTTTGGTTGAAATGGTATCTTTTCCATACTCTTTTATTCAAAAACAATCAGATCACATATTTTACAATATTGTGTCTGTAAAAATCATAAGTATTATGCGAAAAACTCAAGCAATTGAATATTTGATAGCTCTTTCTGAGGTACATTACCTTCCACTTTACATATATCATGAAATCCTTGCAGTCTGATAGGATTCTTAGGATAGCAAACTATATGATATGTTTGGTCATTCAAATCCATTACATTTGTCCTGTCAAAAGAAACAAAGCCTTTTCTTGCCATACTCATAAAGCTATGTAGATAGGCCGCTCTCGCTTCTTCATCATTACCAAAGTGCTGGTTAAGGAAGGGTTCGTTTACAACAATGTCTTCTTCTTCAAAGATGAAGTCTGAGTCAAACACACGTTTTTGTAAACTACGCAGTTTTTCTCTGTCGTTGATTACATCAGGTATCATACCTCCTGCTGAGGCGACATGACAAAACACGTCACCAATAATGCAGAACCAATCTATATCCTTTGAATGAATATATGCCTCGTCGTATTTCATAAGTTTGGAAATATAGCTTTACAATTATCACAATAGGGGAATACATCCATTGTTCTTGGTCTTACCGCCTCTGTGAAATGAAGTTTGTGAATATCATTCTCATGATATTTATTCATGTAATTGTTACCTGCATGTTGTTCAGCACAATTACCGATTATGTATCCTTTGCCAATATGTGAACCCTTGCCAATATTGCCGAGTCTCAATAATTCTCGTTTCAAGAAACTATGCCATTTGGTTCCCTTGGGATTATGGGCGTACCCTTTTGCAATGTGCTTATTCCTTTTATCGTGACATATTGCTGCCATTGCAGGTAAATCCCAATACCAGACTTGGGGCTTCTTGTCCTTGCGCAAAACTTCAATTTGTGCTTTGCATATATGCTGACAATATTCTCGTATTCGCTTATCCATATTCATAAAAAATTCGGGCTACTAAGCGCCATCCCCGAAAAGTAGTTCATAATAAAAAATGGGAGAGGGAGCCGTTCGCCCGTAGATCTATTATTTCTTGTTCTTCATCCGCCAGAAGAAGTGCCATGTTCTGAATATCGGTTCACTCAATGCCTCGGCTGGATAATATCTCACAAAGTGCATATTTCTCCATATCTTCAGGAAATACTTCTTCGCCATTCCTTGTTGCGTAAAGTGCCAATACTTGGAAAAGTGCTGTCCGAAGTTGCCACCATTCAGTATCTCTGCTAACAACAATTTTCCTCTCTTTTCATCCATCGGAACTATCATCTTCTCCTCTGATAGTCCCAAAGTCTCACGTAGCACGTACATCACCGCCCCGGCAAACTTCCAAAGTCCCAAATATTTCAACTCCCGCTGCAATATTTCAATATTTCCATTGTTCAATCTTTCAATATTAAAATGGTAGTCTATCATTTGCCTCATCCCAATCCCTTCATCAAAGAAATGATGATACAGATGACACAACTGATAAATCACATTGAAAGCCGTTGTCGGCACAGCAATCTCACCAGCATCATCGGGCAAGCCCACTACATTAGTGCATTGCAAATCCGCATTTCGCTTGAACCATTTCTGTAACCGACGATTGTAGATAGGATTATTCATCACGCATGGGAAGAAATGCAGTTCCACAGGCACGCTATCCATCAAAGTCTCCAAATGGTGATACCTGATGTCATCCCCAAGATTGAAATGCTTCTTGGCATATTCTGTAATCACATCCCGACTTGCATTTACCCAAACATCAATATCCCCTGGAGTACGGGAATAAGGAATCGGATACATCAACGCATTACCTTGACCTTTCAATATGCAGCAACGCAAACCATCTCCACGAAACTGTGCATATAGTTTTGCAGCGACCTCATTCACCTTCATGTTCTGTCGGCGAATCTGTTGCGCCTTGCCCATCCAAGTCATCAGCAAATCCTGACCGATTGGATTATCTTTTAATAGTAAAGGGTATTCACGCCCCAATCGCTCAATCCCATCAAAGCAAAATCCGAGTATTGTTTGCTTGGAAGCAAAAGAGTACAGCTGTCGCCAATTCATATTGGCAATAACATTGCCAATATCTACCTTTTCTATTCCAAGGCAATATTGTATAAATTTCCCAATAAGCATCTGAAAAAATATGATAGAGTAGAGACTCTACCCATTATAATGTTCTTGTAAGAACTTTATTCTATTTTCTATGAAGAATTCTTTCAAGAAAAGCCCCCTTGATTTCTTCTCCATTTCCTTTCTCAAATTATAATCATTCACAAGCAGAATGATTTTCTCGGCGTATGCTTCGGCATCCAATGGCAACAAATAGCCATTCTCTCCATCCCTTACACAATCCTTATTACCCACCACATCACTGGCTATAATCACCTTACCGTTTGCCATAGCCTCAATCACAGCCAAAGGCAGACCTTCATAAAGTGCTGTGGAAATATAAAACAAGGATTTACGAACAAACTCCTGGCAGTCGGCATGACTAATCCATGGTTCCAATCGAATAGTATCTTCCAAGTCCAATTCTCGCATCTTCGCTTTCATCGCCTCCAACTCTGGCGAATGATAACCGACACCGAGCAAGACGAACTTCAAATTGCATCTCTTGTCCTTAACCTTCTTGATGACATCAAGCAAAAACAAAGGATTCTTCTGATAACAAGGCCTGCCAATATAGCAAGCATACGTTTCCGATAAATCGACCGTCTTTCCCCTTTCGAGCGAAGAATCAGGTACGGCATTATGCCATACCAAGGCACGACTTTCATCATAGCCAACATCCTTCATCGCCATCTCCTGTTCCGACTCAGAGCAAGCCAACACGTGTGTCTTGAATCTTGTCAACCGCTCAATTGTCAAGTACACCCATCGCTTCGTCTTCGAAGGAGTACATAAGAAAGAGAATGCATGAGGCGTGTAGAATGTCTTGACTCCTGTAATCCATCCTGCAGTTCTTCCGATGATACCACCCTTAGCACTATGACAATGTATCACGTCAGGTTTCTCCTTCTTGATAATCTTGACTGCTTGTATCAAGGCCTTCAAGTCATTCACAGGGTTGAGAGAGCGGAATAGCGATATAGGATATTCTTTGACTGCGACGCCATTGCGAACGACAGGCTGATGCTTATCATCCCTACCACACGCAATGACATACTCATTACTCTCTACCTTATTATATATAATAGAGTTGCGGATGTAAATATCCAAACCGCCAATCATTTGACCAATATGAAGAATCTTCATGCTGCCACCCTCCTTTCTTCATCACGAAGAGTGGCATTATAACCGATAAATAGAGTGCTACATTTTACCCCCCCCCTAATCAAATTTTTAAACATTTCCATGTGTTGATCTACTACACGTTTAATATCATAATTTTCTATCACTTTCTTCAATGCCTTGGCTCTCATTTCAGCAGCCTCCTTAGGATGATGATACAACCAAAGCACTTTTTCGGCAGCATCCTTAGGATTATCCAATTCCACTAACAAACCGTCAACGCCATCCTCAACTAACGTAGGAATGGCATCAATCTTGGTTGCCACCACATTCTTCTCCGCAGCCATATACTCCACGACTGCCAAGCCGAAACCTTCCCATCGTGACAACAGCATCGCCACATCGAAGACTTTAAGATAACAATAAGGCTCATCAGTCCAACCTGTCACTACCAATTCCAAATCATTGTCCTTAGCAAAAGACTTCACTTCCTCCTCTTCCTCACCGCTACCAACAATGATAAAGGCGGAGCTTGGAATCTCATCATGAATCAGTTTCGCTGCACGGATAAACACATCGGGAGCTTTCTGAGGCGAAAGTCTTCCTATCATGCCCACAACAAAGGCATCATTAGCAATGCCTAACTCCTTTCGAGATTTCGCCACCGCATTTCTCACAGCTTCCACATCAATGCCATTCGGTATCAAGGCAAGTTTGTCCTCCTTGGCAATATGTTCACGCTCTGCAGAAGCCTTCTCGGCCTTCGAGATGCAGACTATCTTGTCCGTACATGGAGAAAGAGCCTTCTCCATGAGCAGATAAATCATACTTTTCAGTTTCATAAGCACACTGTCTATTGGATGTTAAAAGCCCAACCATGAGGATTATATACCACCTTGCAATGCAAACCGATGGCTGCCAAACGTCCCAATCCACCAGCAAAACTGCTATGGCAATAGAGTATGTCGGGCTTTATCTGTTTGATTACTTTGCGGATAGCCGCAACCTTCTTCATAATTTGAAACGGAGAAAAAGTCTGCTTCAAGTCCATTTGCTTAACGCCATCCACCATGCTTTCATAGTTCTCATGGTCGTAGTTTTTCGAGCAAATGAAAAACTGCTTCAGTCCGCTACTTTCCAGACGTGGCAGGAGCATCTGGAGATAACGTTCCACACCTCCTGCACACTCTGCAATATGCAATATTTTCATAAAGGAATTTTTCTTTTTATTATATGACAAACTGTCATAAAATATTATAATTTAAAATTGGTATATCTTTTGCAAAAGGAATAAACGTGTTCAAACGTATTGTTTAATCTTAACACGGGAAGGAGGTGTAAAATATGGGTAAAAACCAATACGTTGTTACAAACAACGGTAAATGGGGCGTTAGAGGCGAAGGTAATTCTCGATTGACAGGCGTATATGACAAACAGTCAGATGCAATAAAGGCAGCTCGTCAAATTGCCATAAACCAGAAATCTGAATTATTTATTCAAGGAAGAGATGGAAAATTTCGCGACCGAAATTCTTATGGAAATGATCCTTATCCACCAAGAGGCTAATTAAGCCAGTATTCTTCCGCTTAAGTGAAGAGTCTATTGTGACAGGGCAAAGTTGTCATAAAACCTTTTAGAATTGCCATGGTAAAGTAACTTGCTATGGCATTTTTATCTCTTCACTTCCCCCACCATCTTCTTCACCAACATTCTGAATTGCTTATACAGTCCCAACTGCAACATCAGGATTCTAATATGTTTTTCCATCTTGGTTCTGAAAGTGACAGGAAAGTACTTCTCGAAGCATTCCTTTGGCGGAAGCCTATCCAAGTCCTCAAAGAATGCCGCACGCTTAGGGTTATTCTTAGGTTGTGCCGTCAACTCATGCACACCAGCTATCAACTTATCCACGCTTACCTCTTTGATATACGCTTCATCACCGATAGCCTTCATAATCTCTTCAGCCTTGGCTGAATGTACAAGAACTTTGGTTACACCCTTGTCATTGTCCAATTCCTTACTGTATTGATACACCTCGAAACAATCCCATATTGTGAAATCCGTTACTCGGTACTGTTTTTTGAATCTGCAAGCAAAACAGCTCGGACGAACATTGATGCCAGAAAAGAAAGAACGAAGCCAAGGGTCTGTGTCGATACCAGCATGATAAGCCCCTTTTGCCGAATCAAAACTCATGTTGGAATACTTATACCCATAAAATTTCTTGTCTCTGAACTTCAAATGTTTCAAGTCTGTCCCGTATGCCAACGACTGATATTCCAGATATTTGCGAAGAACCTTTGGCGATGGAACAGCCCTACACACCACATCAACGACAATCAGATTGTCGTATGGCTTGCGGAGATACGATACCAAGCCCTCCATCTGACAAGGGGTGCCGCTAAACAACACCAACCGACCTTGCTTCAAGAATTCCTTGGCTTGTCTGAAAGTCTCACCTATCAAGCTCTGCACATACTTGCTGTTTCTGAATCGCCAAAGCTCGTCCTCGCTCTCAACGTATATATGCCTTGCCTCATTCTTCTCATTCAATGCGGCACCTAACACCACACCGCCTTGTCGCAACACATACTTAGCGATAGCAGTATAAGCACCACCCGATGTGCTCTCTGCAAGTACCTTCGGGTCTTTGTTTTGAAGCAAATACCCCTTTTGAGGTTTCTCTGTCTCTGATTTTACGTTGATAATCGGGCATACTTTCTCGCACAAATGGCAATCTATACAAGTATATTTATCTACCTGAGGATAGCGAAAGCCTTCCTTATCCTCTACCATCGTGATGCACTGCTTGGGACAAACGTTCTCGCAAGCCCAACAGCCACAGCAATCTTTCTTGTCTTTAATCTCTATCATCTTGATTCTGTTTTTGCAGTCTGCAAAAGCCAAAAACAAGATGACCAATGAAATCAAAGAAACACTAAGAACGCTTCAAGTCTTTTATGATGGATTTTGCAAACCTTTTGATTAACGAATAAACACCTAACCTGCACAACGCCACTCGGAAGTTTTTTTCCAAGATAGCCCTTGCAGATATAGGGAAATAAGTTTGCAGAGTTTTACCCCCCCCCGATTTGTCCAGCGCACTCTTTAAAGAACGCACTTCTTCGAGGATTCATCTTCACCGAGTGCAACATTTCTTTCACTCCAGACACAGCTTCACCTACAGGAATCTCCAAAATTCTTGCTCTATCTTTTATATCCTCCAAAATAGTCATAGCCTTGTCTGTATTAGCTAAAATTCGAGTCACACCCTTGTCATTATCCATTTCCTTGCTGAACTTGCGCACATCGAAACAGTCCCAAATGGTAAAGTCCGTCAGATGATGCTGCTTCTTGAATTTGCAGTCGAAGCAACTTGGTCGCACGTTCACATCGCAGAAGAAGGAGCGCAGATACACATCCGTTTCCACACCCTCCTTATACACTTGTTTTCCTCCACGATACACACTCATCGAGGAATACTTATATCCGTATGGCTGCTTGTCACGAAACATTATGTTCTCTATGTCCTCGCCATACTTTGCCTTCTGCATCTCCACATACATGCGGAATATCTTAGGCGATGTGATAGAATGGCACATAACATCCACCGTCACCAAATTATCGTATGGCTTGCGGAGATAGTTCAGCAAGCCTTCCAACTGGCACGGCGTACCACTGAAGCAAACCATTCGTCCTTGTTTCAAGAACTCCTTCGCTTTCTGGCAGGCATTGCCCATCATACTCTGCACATACTTACTGTTTCTGAAGATTCTCAAGTCCTCATATTTCTCCACATACTGATGATTCACCTGAAAGTCCTTGCCATAAGCCGCTCCAAACACCACGCCACAACGCTCAATCACGTAGGAGGCGATAGCTGTAAAAGCACCACCCGAAGCACTCTCATGCAACACCTTCTCATCCTTATGCTGCAAGAGGAAAGCCTTCTGTTCTTTGTCGGCATCCGCCTTGGCATTGGCTACTGGACACACCTTCTCGCAAAGATGGCAATCTATGCAGGTAGCCTTATCCACATGAGGATAGCGGAAGCCTTCCGCGTCCTCCATCATTGAGATGCACTGCTTGGGACATGCGTTCTCGCAAGCCCAACAGCCACAGCAGTCTTTCTTGTCCTTAATCTCTATCATACTTGATACCAGATTTATCTAACGCATCAAACACAAAGTTCTTGGTAAACTGGCGCAACTCCGCCAACTTCTCATGCACCTTGTTATAGTCTATCTCCATCGCCAACATCTCTTTAGGATTCTCATCACCCTTCAGCAAGCGACTTTCCTCACCCACCAATGACAGCAGCGAATAGATGCGACCATTGGTAGATACGATACTGTCATTATTGTATCTGCGGAACGTAAAGAACTTCTTGGCATGGAGCATAGAGAACACCGAGCAATGGAAAGAGTCGGTAAATACATACTCCGCATCACGTATCAAACGTATGAATTCCTTGGGACCTACATTATATGGAGCCTCGTCAGGGAAGTTCTCGTCGCTGGCAATAAACTCATCACAATGCTGCAACTGTACTATCTTATAGCCAGTCAGCGCCTTCACCTTCTTGACAAACTCACGCTGGATAGGATTATTACCCAAGAAGTAACACAGCAGATATTTTTCCTTCACGAAACGCTCCTTGTTGATACCTTTGCCCCATTCCTCAGCGGTAAACAGAATAGTAGGGTCGCAGACAACAGGCACATCACGCCCTATCAGGTTCTTGATAAGTTTCTGACCACTCACCTCACGAACCGAGCAGTAATCTATCCTTGGCAAGAACTCCTTAGCCAACTTAGCCTGTGCCGAAGGTAACTGCGAGATACCAAAGCTGGTAGCCAATGCCATTCGTGGCACTTCCGCTGGCACGAAGTTCAAGGTATAGTAGTTGGCGGCGATATTGGAAGGCAACCAAAGCTGGTCGCTGCCCACCACAAACATCTGATAGTCCTTTACCGCCTTGCTCAATTCATCAAAAGAACCATATCTTTTAGAAAGGTGAAACTCATGCTGGGCAAAGTCATCAAACATACCATACCGCTCCACCAAGTGAGCTGCATATGTTTGGTTGCTTTTCTTGGCAATCACCTTCTTTACCGTCGCCCACTTATCTTTGATGGTGTTGGCATCGAATATCTTGCTCAAAAAGTATTTGTACTTTGCCTTGTTGATTTCACCCTTCAAACCATCTATCGTGATGGTCTCGTTGGGCACATGAATATCATCAAAGAACTTCTGTGTGGCAAATGCCTGTAGCTGACTTCCATAATTGGGCTGGAAGTAGCAGGTTATGAGTGCTATTTTCTTGTTTTGCATTGTCATAAATCAATAGTTATATTTACCTCTTTTCAACATAAATTGCTTCGCCCATGCCACAAACGCAAGCATAAAGTACATCTTCTTACGGATAAAGAACAAGGTCAGCTTCCGTTGTTTATCCATGCCTTCCGTGTTGCATTTATCTACAGAAACTTTCAGTAATGGATTGTTCTTTATGACAGCAGCATATTTTGACACCTTCCTCCAAATAGCTTCTTTGTTGGATGGATGGAAATAGGTACTCATCGCAATGGCAATGACGATATAAGCAATGCGCTGGTAGAGGGACTTGGTAAAAGCCTCTTTATTGTCAAATTTCTCAATATCCTCCTGAATGACATTCAGGCAATCAAGCAGATATTTTGTATTCTTCTCATCCACTTTCTTTGAGATGGAATTAGGATTGAAAAGATAGTGATAGGAATAGTTGTTGACATAGAGAGCTTTTTGGGCATGGTAGAAAGCACGGAGTGAAAACTCCAATCCTTCAGCTCCTTGCTTTAATCTATCATCATGCTTGATGCCATATTCCTTGGCATAGCTGGCACGAATCATCTTGCAATAAGCTGTGGCAATGCCCGACTTATAGACCAAGGTATTGCGAGCCAATTCCTTACACTCATCCCCCACATAAAGATGCTCGGCTTCTTGGCAAGGCCATTCCCATTTGCCTTTGATGGATTTGTCGCCAAGTTCTTGCACACATTTCCAAAACACGATGTCAACATCTGTTTTGCCAGCAATTGAATCCATCATAATTTGGCAACAGTCCTCATCCAGCCAATCATCACCATCCACATACATTATCCAATCGCCTGTGGCTACATCATAACCAGCATTGCGAGCTGAGACCAAGCCTCCATTTTGCTTATGCACAACCTTGACACGTGCATCTTTCTTTGCGTATTCATCACAAAGTTTGCCCGTGTCATCAGGAGAACCATCATCCACGAGGATAATTTCTATATTCTTGTATGTTTGGGCGGTAAGACTCTCCACGCATTGAGGAAGGAAGTCAGCAACTTTGTAACATGGAACTATAATAGAGATTTTCATTTCTTTAAATAGAATTGTTTAAAAATCTGAGTTGTAGTCATTCTGGAGAATATCGTTTTGCAAACATTTATATTAGCAAGAAAAGAAAATTTGGAATTCTTGTTTCCTGTCAAATATTTAATTCCCCACCCAATAGTCCACAAAAAACTATTTGCAAAGACACAACACTCTAAAACAAACTGCTTTATTTTATTATTATCAGAATAAAATATCACTGCGCCTTTTCTTTCAGCAGGTCGCGTTGCACAAACAGTTTTTGTTGCAGGACCACCTGTCGCACCACCTAAATGGACTATTTTAATATCTGCATCAACATAACAACTATAACCTTTTCTATTCATCAATGTTGACAACGCTTTATCTTCTGGACCAAAGAAATATCTTTCGTCAAAAAAACCCAATTCTTTAAATAATGCTGTACGTATCAGAAATGCAGCACCCAAAATATTATAGGTTTTGAAAAGTCCTTCTTCTTTAATGTAACGAAAACTTTTATCAACTCTTTCTTTCTTTAACTTAAAAAGAATTGCTAACCAATCCATCCATGTAATGGGAGGTATACCACTATATTGTATAGTTCTATCAGGACGAAGTATCTGTGGACTTAGCAATGATATTTCATTATGTTTATCCAATACCTTACATAGTTTATCCAGTACTGGAGTGTCAAAATAAGTATCATCATTTAGAACAAAACAATACTTTCCTTTTGCAACTTTTAAGCCTAAATTGTTATTTGCTGAAAAGCCTCTAATTTCATTAGAAATGATTACTTTAACATTAGGATAGTTTGCCCTTAACTTTTTTAGATTTTTCTCTTCAAAAAAATATGCCACTACAATTATCTCATAAGATACTTTGGTTGTGAACTTTATGATTGAAGTTAAACAATCTTGTAGCTGTTTAATATTGTTCATACAAACAATAACAACTGATACATCAATTTGTGTCATACATTATGATTTATATATTCTTAAATTATTTTGTGCTATGGCATTCCAAGAATTATCTCCTACAAAAAATAGATTCTTTATGTTAGTTGCCATATCTTCACGCATTTTGCAATCACTTGCTAACTTCACAATAGCTTCAGCTAATGCTTTTGAATTTTTAGGCTCAACAAGCAATCCTGTAACACCATTGATAACAGCATCACTTAATGCTCCAACGTTAGATGCTATAACAGGCTTTTTTAATGCAAAACAAGAATAGATAACACCACTTTGTGTTGCGTCTGTGTAAGGGCATACCGAAAATAATGATTTACTCAATAAGTCCACCAAATTTTCTGTATCAATATATTTATTCTGCAAAAACAAAAAATCACTGTTCGCATATTTTGAATAATCAAAATATAGCTTTCCACCACCAGCTATTATACATTTTAGCTGAGGTAATTTTTTGTGTACTAGTTGCATAGCTTCACAAAGGAACTCAATACCCTTATATTTAGAGATTCTTCCAAAGAATAGTATATATGGATAGTTATATGTCTTTGCGGAAATTTGTATTGCGTTTAAACAATCATAGACACCTAATTTGCTTACATAAACTTTGTTGGCGTTTATTTTGTAGTGTTCTACAAAATCTTTTTTCTGAGTTGAATTTAGGAGCAATATTTTTTTTACTATACGAAAAGCAATTTTACGCTGTAATTCTTTTGTTCCTCCTGTTTCCCCAGAATGCAGAAACGGATCATGAACCGTTATAATCATCTTACGACAGAACAAATACAACAACATTTCTGGCCCCCATAAAGGGTGTGTTATATGTATCACATCAGGATTTATCTTTATCAACATAAATAGTAATTTTATATAAATCCAAAATGTAGATAAGGTCATGCCCTTTTTAGTACGATTGAGAACAAAAGTATCAGATAAATCTATGTAATCAGAATATTGATCAAACTCTTTATATTTAAGTGCTTTCAATATACCAGCTTTGCAAATTTGCTTTTTGATGCTTATCAATGCGCCATTTAAACGATTACATAAAAGAGGTATGAAATAATACACCTTATTACTCTTCTGATATTCCTTTATAAGTGGGAAATCACAATCAGCAAAAGGTAGTCCACTATAATAAACGATTTTCATATTACACATTGTTTTGTACTTTACTTATGGATTTAAAGATAAAATAGGACAGCAGGAAGAATATGATTTCCATATTTCCCCAACCTCCCTGAAAGACAAACAGAAATGCTCCACTTATAAGAAAATGAGCAAGAAAACCTATCAGTAACAGATTTGGTAACGATATATAATTGTGCTTTTTTAAAATAGAATATATCACGAAACAGACAAATCCTATAATAAGCAATGTTTTAACATAACCAAATTCTATAACGAGTCCACCTATTCCTCCATAAAAAATGTGAGAATCTATATTTGTTGCACCATTTATATAATCCCATTTTTCCCAAAGCGTTTTAAAAGTTTCCGTATGACCTCCCAGCAAATGGTTAATTAATGGAAAATATACAGATCCATTTGTCGTTCCTTTTAAGTGGTTCCACATTTCACCTCCAAAATTGACAAATGTTTCACCAGCATATTTATAATAAAAGAACTCTGCCATATCTGAGAAACGTGAATTTGATATACTAATCAAAATAGCACTTGCACCTATTCCCAGTACCATACCGATTATAAGTATTACACGTTTGGTTCTCTTTGATACATAATCTTTTAAAATAACGATTAAGAAAGCGACTAAGAAAAATTGAAATAAAATATAGCTGCGCATTACGTATAATAAAGACAAATAAACAGGCATCAGTACGGAGGAATAGAAGAACCATCTGACTAACTTTTTGTTTTGTTTAATAAAGACAAAAGTATAAACAGCCATTATGGTTACTACAGTTCTTATGCCCATATAAATGAATAAAACTCTTTGAACAATGCCAGGTAATGCCAGTGTTGTCTGATTTCCGTCCGAAGCCGCATCTGATCTCAAATCACCCATATTCGAACTTAGAACGCTAATAACAGATGGCAATAAAGTTACATAAAGAAATATTTGTACAGCAAGTAGAATCTTCATTGTTGGAAACAAAAAAGAACCTCTGACTATGTAAATGCAGCCTTTTTCTTCTTTTTCGTATTGCCAAATAGGTGCCATCATCATTAAAAATGCACTCGCGAAATATACATATGCTTCTAATGACAACTTCTGATAATGTACAGTTTGCACTATATACGGTTGCAAATAAAACAAATATGCGGAAATACCACTGAAAGCATATAATGCCAATATGATATTTGATCCTCTAAAACTTTTCTTATTAAGATAGCGAAAAGCCATCCATAGCAGAACCAAATAAAATACAGCATTAACAATTAAAATGTGTTCGGATGTCATCACTTAATATTTGAAATTATATATTCCATACCTTCACGGTATTCTTGCTCATAAGATATTGCAAACTTTCTACATAACTCCTTATTGAAATTAAGGAATTTATCTACAGCGGATTTTGGTGATGGAATAGAAGAACGGTCTTTATACGAACACATAAAGTTATCCAATCCTGCTTTGTGCAATATATGATATGTCTTACTTGAAAATATATTATATTCGTGAAAGAATATGTATTTTCGTTTAGATATTCCATATTCATCAAAACAATAGAAAGGTACACTATTATGTACGCATACGACAATAGGATGCATGCGTTCGCCAATATATCCTTTTGAATGAATAATCAAAGAATACCAATCAATCGGTGAAAGAGGAATGCCTACTTTATACTTTAAGCCATAGTCTTTCAGCCCTTCTGGCATTGGGAAAGCAACTGGCGTTAAGCCTTTATCCTCCAAACTTTTAGCAAGGTTATATACATAATCATCGGACAAATGATTAGTTCTAAAGCTTAGAAGAATATAGTTCTCTGGAAGATTGAACTTTTTAAGAATTTCTTGCCTTGAAGGTATTGCAATATAACAATTAGAATTAAAAGAAAAAACAGGGTCTGGGGTTATTTTTATATCTCCTCTTTTCGGATTTAAACTTTTTACCATCTCTTTTGTCCATTCATCTCTCACGGTGAGTTCTTTGAAAACAGACAAGGCTTTACTCATTTCATTTTTTTCCTGATTATCCATTAACTGATAAGGACAATTTTGTGATGAAATAGAGAAACCAACTAATGGAATCTTGTTTTTTAAGTACTTATAGAATGAAGCAAAGAAACAGTTTCCATCCAATACATCTACCGGCGTTATGTTGACATGTACTAAATGCAGTTTTTTCTTTGCAAAATATACTCTTTTCTTTTTAGGAATATATTTGAACAAAGCATCACTTCCCTCAAAAATAGCCTCAAGGTGCAAATCATCAATAACCTTAGCTAAATCTACATCAGTTCGACACAAATCAGAAATTGGTATGTTTTCATTCATGAATTTGTTGTGAGCTTTCACTTGTGCTGAGGGTATTCTTTTTGAATACATATCTTCTAACTCCTTTGGATACCAATTCAGCACAATCGGCTCATGTCCCATTTTTTTCAAGAATCCGACGGTCGAAATTGTTTGTAATTGTGCTCCAAAATTAGGTACACAATGATAAGTCAATACTCCAATTTTCATTTTAATTACCCAATAATATTTTGTTTAATAAAATACTTCTTCTTACAAATTTTGCTACAACTATAGATGCCATAATTGCGAATGCTGTAAATGCTAATGAAAAACAAATCTGCAAACATATAGAAGAAACAAAGTTCAAATTATCCCTAATAAAAGGTCCTATCTGTGGTATGGACATAACAAACAATATGTGAAAAACATATATGTCCATACTGTAACGCCCCACTTTTGAGAAATTTTTATGAATAACAGAATCTGGGGGGGTATGATTAAACAGATTAAAAATAAACAAACTACCTATTAGTTGAATTGCAATAGAGGATACATTAACCAATAATTTACTTATAAATATTGGAAATGGAAGAAGATAGCAATAGTGTAAAGAAAAAAGAAACAGAAATGAGATAAAATACAAACTATAGTTATTTCTTATAATAAGTTTTTCAAATAGTGCCTGGTGTTTTCTCATTAGAAATCCCAACATAAACGCAGGATAATAACTAATGAATTTTCCAAAATCCCCTATGTTTGTATCGAAAGATATGGAGCGATGAATTAAATATAAAACTCCCCAAAGTACAAGAACCAATGAGAAGTTCTTGATAATATCCGATTTTGAATTATTTTTTGAAAGAGCATAATCGATTAAAGCAGCAAGGGTAAAAAGTTCAAATAATGACAAGAAGAACCAATACCCATAATGCCCCCTAACTACTAAAATGATAAATCCCGTTGTTATATAAGGGATTAGTAATCTATGTATTTTCTTTTTTATAAATATTTTTTTTGATTTTCCCGTAAAATTAACCAAATAACCACTTACCATAAAGAACAAGGCCATATGAAATGAATATATCAAATTCCATAAAAGCCCAAACTTTATATCTTCCACACATAAAGGATGCATCATTACATTTAAGTCATGAAAGTTCCATGCTAACACATGACCTATCACAACTAATATGATAGCAAATCCTTTTATTGCATCTAAATATCCTATGCGTTCCATTTTATTAAATTCTTTATTATCTTTTTAAATATTACATATTTAGAATCTGCAAAGAATTTCTTGTATGTTCTTTCAAATCCATTCTCATAATAGAAATTCCAAAACTCACTTCGTCTGTCACTTTGTTTTGTTACATGACACAAACATGGTTGTAAGGCTTCATCATTAGTTATATTCCAAGAATAGTAACTATCGCTTCCTTTACTCAAAAGGCTTTGGGCTTTTACTGTATTCACCAACAAAAGAGATGTTCCTTCTTTTGAGTATATATCCGTTCGCTTCTTTGCATCATCCCAAAAATCTGCAATTGTAAAATCACCGACTCTGTTAAGATTTGTATATTGGCATTTTCCACAAGAGGGACGATTAATCATTTCTGAAAAGAACAACTTGCCCCAATTTACCACACGAACAGGATCAATGGTACTCTTACCGTTTCCAAAATGGAAACGGTAAGAGAACCTATGGCTCCAGCCATAGGTTCTCTTGTATCTCATATCAATAGATACTATCTCATGCCCAAGCTTTTTGGAACAATATGACATATATTCTTTGAATATTAGTGGACTTGGTATAGAGTGGCAAACTAAATCTACGGTCAACAAAGTTGGATATTCTTTGCGCAAATAATGCTTTAAGCCATCAATTTGGCATGGTGTGCCAGAAAACAACACCCATTGACCCTTTATTAACCTCTGTTTCACTTGAAGATAAATCCCTAATATGTCACTTTGAACATATTTAGAACCTCGAAGTTTATAAAGTTTTTTGGGGTCATCAACTATAATATGATGAGGCATTCCTAATTCAGAATATTCAACACCACATACGCAACCATCTAAGCTAAAAATGATATTAGCTAAAATGCTAAATGCTCCACCACTAGAACTTTCTTCGAGAATTTTATCATCCTTTATTCTTACAGCTTTATATTCCAAAGGAGTTTCCTTGGATTTGTTTACTGAGGAACGATTTATTATAGGACAAACCTTTTCACACAATCCGCAATCAATACATTTATCTAAATCTACTTGAGGGTAATTGAACCCTTCTGAATCCTGTACAAAACTAATAGCAGACTTTGCACATATTGAAACACATGCAGAACATCCACAGCAATTTTCTTTATTCGTTATTTGTATCATATCTTTCTCTTAGAAATTCGTTGTCTTAATTTATAAACCTGTTCTCTTATTAAACATCGTTCTTTGAAATCGCATCCTATAAAAAGAATGGACAATGAGGTGCAGAAGACAACAATAATAGTTAATACCACAAAAGAGCAAAAATTCTCGCTCAACCCTTGTGAAACTACAATTGGAATTATAATTGAACAAATGGTTACAACAGTTACGTTCAAATAAACTTTACGCATAAATCTCATAAAAGAAATTCCTATCATTTTTCTCAAAAGGTATAATCTTGCTACTAAGCATAATTGAGAAATAATAATAGCAACTACTAATACACATTGTGGCGGAAACCCCATCTTAAGAAACATATAAGATATAGGCAAGTTCATAAGTTGGAGACCACCAACTATTATTTGATATCGCTTTATATTTCCTGTTGCCAACATCGCAGTAATCAATGGTTGTGAAACTGATTCACTTAAAGCAAAACATAATGTTAGTTGCACAAACAACACAGCATAATTAGGAAGAATTTTTAACCATAATACTAATATATAATGAGTATTAACAAGTATTGGTAATGACAAGAACAACAAAAGATAAAAAGAGAGCCTTGCTCCTTGATATATTAAAGTCAGCATATACTCTTTGTCTCCTGAAGCATAGGATTTGGTTATTTGAGGATTAAGCGCAGTCATAAAATTGTTAATAAATCCAACAACTGCGGCATTTACTTGTGTTGCAATGCCACGAGCTGCATTTACTGCTGGTCCAAAGAAAAGATTAATAACGATGTTGCCGCCTTGATCCCTCAGTACACCTGAAGCCGCACCTATAAAATTCCATCCTGCAAATCCAAACATCTTCATCAAGATTTCCTTGTCCCAATGGAAATGATAGGTACACTCCGTAAAATGCTTCTTGCAATAATGCCCATAGGTAAATCTCACAATGATAGAGACAGCACACATCAATATCGCATAGAATATCAGCTTGTCCATTGGTGAGACCATAATCAAGAAGGCTATCGCCAACTTGCATACTGCTTCCAAGATACTGATATAGGCGAATGCCGACATCCGTTCATGCGCAATAATCGCCGCATTGTATGGCACGCTAATCAGATTGATGACAAAGGTGACGATGGAGAATTGAAGCACCCAGTTGGCTGCCGTCATCCTCGCCCCCGGTATCGTCATCTTGGCATTCAAAAACCATACGCCCACCGACTCTATCAATATCACGATAATCAAGGACAGCAGCAACTGTATCGTCACCGATGCCGAGAATATCTTATTGAGCTTGCTCTGGTCACCCTTGCCTAACTCATACG
>ERZ808252.1159-NODE-1159-length-20811-cov-2.863268_pt1 | contig 20811 bp, 18 predicted proteins | sample MGYA00521242_ERZ808252 | MGnify/ENA primary metagenome ERZ808252 (study PRJEB31516, sample SAMN03275581) | gut metagenome | biome: mammalia-associated habitat; material: feces | host: Papio cynocephalus | place: Kenya | collected 2012-08-07 ...
CGCATAAAGTCCGTATTCTGCCGTTGGATAATGATATTCTTTTTGATTTAAGTCATACAACACCGCGCCGCAAACGATAGGCACGATTTTGTCCATTGTCTTGTATCCGACGCCTTGTTCTTTGAGATACTCCATGACGCCGCACGTCGAAGCAAGCCCGTATGCCGAACCGCCCGAAAGCACGACGGCGTTGATTTTCTGCATCATTTTTTCGTTGCGCAAAAGGTCAGTTTCTCTCGTACCCGGCGCACCGCCACGACAATCGCAACCGCCCATCGCCCTTTTTTTTGCGAGCAAAACGGTAACGCCCGTGAAGTCGTCCTGATAATGTCCTATCTTAAATCCGTATGGAATTGTAACGTTCATATTTGCCTTGTTCAGACGAGTTCGTCAATGCTAGTCTGCTTGTAGATTATAAATTTATCAAAGAAGTCCGCAACATCCTTTTGCATCTCTTTTCCGCACCAGTCGTAAAACACTTCGTGGCGCGCGCCTTTGTAGAGATGAAGTTCGGTGTTCACGCCGTTTGCACGATACATTTTGTCGAGTTTTTTCACGCCTTTGCCCATTTCTCCGACGGGGTCCGCGTCACCCGAAAACATGCCGATTGCGGTTGCGGGATTGAGTTTTGCCTGCGCCTTTTTGCTGTACAGTTTCGACGTCTCTTTCATCATATAATAGTCGAAATTGACACTCATGCTCGTGTGCGAATACGGGTCTGCAAGCACTTGTTCTCTGCGTTCTCTCACGCTGTTTGCCCACTGCAACTTGCCTTCGTCACCCTTGTATTTCTGCATATTGTCGCTCACCCAGTTGACTATACGCGGACGCCAGTTTCTTGCGACGAGCCAAATTGGGAACACTGCAATTTTGCCGAACGTGAACAGAGCGCGCATATGCCCCGAGCCGATGAGTGCGATTGCCTTGACGTCCGTTCCTTCCTGTGCAAACGCTTGCGAAAGGAAACTGCCGTAACTGTGTCCCATAAGGAAAATCGGCAAGTCGTAGCGGTCTTTGATCCACTCTCTTATGAACAACTCGTCCTGAAGCGTCTTTTTGAAAATATTGCCTTTGTGTCTGCCGCGATTTTCGGGCGTTTCCGTCCTGCCGTGCGCGCGATGGTCGTCTCCGAACACGACGTATCCGCGACTGTTCAAATACCTTGCAAATTCGTCGTAACGCCCTGCGTGTTCGCTCATGCCGTGAACTAGTTGCACGACGCCTTTTGGGGACTCTACGTCGTCCCAAAGATAGCAATACAATTCAGTGTTGTCAAAACTTTTGAGTTTGAACTCTCTCATATCGCACCCCGATAAAGTCTTATAATAAATTATTATAAATGCAAACGGATTTTTTTTCAATACCAAAAGCGCGGCATTTTTCCTTATTTTTCGCCATTTTGCGACAAAAAGCGTTTTATAAGGCGAGTTGCGTGACATAAACTGTTATTCGGGCAATTTTTATCAATCGGTTGCAATGGCGAAAAGCCGTGTTATAATAAAGACATGAAAGTTGCAATCATTCTCAACTGCGGTACGCAGATAAAACGAAAAATCAACGCAGACAAAGTCATCGCATGTGACGGCGGCTTCAACGTTTGCCCTGTCGAACCGGACGTTATTCTCGGCGATTTCGACTCCATGCAAAAGCCCGAAGATGTGGATATTCCCATAGTGGAACACGACACTCACAAGAATGCTAGCGACGGCGAACTTGCCGTGTATTACGCAAAAGAAGAGTTGAACGCGGACGAAATTACGATATACGGAGTGACCGGCGGTCGCATAGACCACGTGCTTTGCAATCTCGCAATCATGCGCCTTGCCCACACGCTCGGCATGAAAGTCAAAGCCGAAGAAGACGGACTCGACATTTATTACGTGGAAGGCAAATTCGATATGCCAACGCAAAAAGGAGAAACTATATCCATTCTCCCCTACGGCAGCAGCGCAATAGTCACCGATTCGGAAAATCTCGAATATCCGCTTGACGAACTCATGCTGAAATCAAACGACTCGCGCGGACTTAGCAACGTATCTCTCGGCGGAAAAGTCCATATCGACGTCAAAGCAGGCGGCGTTTTCGTCTTCCGCTATATCAAACGCTGACCGCTTGATATACTTCACACAAAACCGTAACGATTTGGCAAATCGCGCAATTTTGGGAAAAATAAAATTATTTTGAAAATTTTTTCAAAATTGCCAATAAAACGCAATCGCCGATTGTATATAAGATGTAAAACAATTCATCGTTTACACCCTTTCAAAAACCTTTCAAAAGAAAAAGCACGGCATGCCGTGCTTTTTAACTTATAAATTCAAAATAATTTACATCTCGCCGTTCAGCAAATCGTCGGCGGTTACGCCGAAAACGTCGCACAACGTGCGCAAACTCGAAATGCTAGGCTCTGTTCTGCCCTGTTCCCAGTTTACATAGCAACTTTCGACAACGCCCAAATATACCGACACTTGCTTTTGTGTCATTCCCGTTTGCTTGCGCACGGCTTTCAAATTGTCGCAGAATCTTTTATCCATATAAAGTATTATGTCGCAAAACTAGATAAAGTGTCTTGACACTGGATAAAATATCTAGTAATATATTATTGGTTATTTATGGATACGGTTTTTTGTTGACTTATATTTGTGCGTATCCGAAGTTTTAAGGAGTTATTATGGAAAATTTGCTTGTGAAAATCGGAGAATTGATTGCAACCGAAATGGATAACGTAGCCGACGTCGAATACGTCGACAAAGAAACCGGATATATGTTTTATATCACTTTGAATTGCGGAAATAAAATTTTGCTGTCTCTCACCGACTCGCAACTGTAAATATAAAAAAACGACAAGCAAATCGCTTGCCGTTTTATTTTTTGATTTTTATATGTTTTATCAGAAAATGTGAATCGTACCCGTCGTGTTGAGAATGAGCAAAACGACGTAGGTGATATATCCCGCAAGGAGAATAACGCCCTGCCAACGCTTAAATTTGCCGAACACGAGTGCAGGAATAAGCGCAAAGCCCGCAACCGCAAGGCAGAACGGAAAGTCTATCGTGAGAGATTGTGCGTCCACGGGAAGCGGACCGCCGCCGTTGCCCATGTTTATAAACGTGCAAAGCGGAAGAATGAGAGACAAGTCGATAATGTTTGCACCGATGATGTTGCCCACCGACAAATCCGCTTTCTTCTTGACGATTGACGTGATTGCCGTGACAAGTTCGGGAAGCGACGTGCCGACTGCAAGAATGGTGACGCCGATTATGCCTTCGGGCACGTTGAGTGCACGAGCAAGTTCTGCTCCGTTGTCGCTCATAAGTTGCGCGCCGCAGAAAATTGCCGCCGCACCGAGAACGAACAGGAAGATGTTCTTGCCTATATCCGACTTGTGTATGACCATACCGGTCTTTTTGAGAGTTATCTTTTTGGATTCTTGCTTTTGGAAATAATAGTTCAATATGCCGTCGCCATGCTTTACAGGTTCGGCGGGTTCGAGCATAGAATTTTCAAGCGCAAGCGCGTTTGCGTGTTTCTTTGCGCTGATAAGGTTTTCGACAATGAAAGAGACGAAAAGCAACAGCACGATGACTGCGTTCCACCAGGTAAATTCACCGCCCATTGCGCTCAATCCCCAAAGCACCGAAATGGTTGCGATGAGAATGATTGCTTTTGCCATAAAGTCCTTTCTGTTGAAAGACGGTGCGATAAACACGAGCGAAAACGCCATGATAAGCGCGATATTGCAGTTGACCGAGCCGACTGCGTTGCCGATTGCCATAGCCGCCTGTCCTTCCGCCGCCGAAATGCTCGAAACGAGAATTTCGGGCAAAGTGGTCGCCACGCTGACTATCGTTGCACCGATGATGAAAGTGGGAATTCCCGACACTTCCGCAATCCAACTTGCCGCATCCACGAACCAGTCGCCGCCCTTTACGACGAGAAGAATTCCGAGTGCGAGAAGCAGGATATATGCTGCCATGCTGTGTCCTTCCATCATGCCTAAAACAGATTGAACCATATTCAACTCCCAAACGTGCAAGTGCGCACCGCTATAAAATATCACTTTTTTTATGCAAAGTCAATAGTCGCGCGCAATACGCGTGTGCGCGTAGTATATTTTGATATGAAAAAACCGCCCTATTCGAGCGGTTTTCGGTTTTTCGATTTGTAATCGTTTTTTTCGCTGTCCGAAACAAATTCGATTTTGAAACGAAAAGTATCGAAAGCGGATGTTCACAACAAAGTGCGCCTTATTCCTTGTCAGCCGCAGCGACGTCAACGCCTGCGTCTTCGATAAGTTTTTGTGCGCTTTGAAGTTGTTGCGCTTTGAGAAGGTCGCGAATTTCACGGAGAAGGTCATCGGTGGTTTCGGGCTTTTCTGCTTCTGCTTTTGCAGCCGCTTCTGCCGCCGCCTGTTCTGCCGCTGCGTCACGAGCCGCTTTGATTGCGCGAAGTTCTTTCTTGGTTGCGACTTTGCCTTTGATGGTCGCTTTCTCTTCGGGAGTGAGCGATTCAAGGAATGCTGCGTCGTGTTTAAGTCCCGTAAATCCGCCGCGCACGAGATTGATAAGTTTGACGAGTGCAAACAACACGAGTGCGGTGATAAGGAAGTTGATTATCGCCATGATGAACGCGCCCCAGTCGATATAGACGGATTTTGTCATATCCGCGACGAATTCTATGCCTTGCTTTGCACATTCCGCAGCGGTGAGACCGTTTGCGTCTTTTGCAACGAGCATGGTGATGAGACCTTGCAAATCTCCCATCGGGATTGCATTGATAAGCGGTTTGAAAATGTTGTTGACAAGCGCGGTTACGATTGCGGTGAACGCTGCACCTATAATCATACCAACTGCAAGATCGACAACGTTGCCCTTTGTGATGAACGCTTTAAACTCTTTGAGAAGTTTAAATTCGGGCTTTTTGAGTTTCTTCATAAGTCATCTCTCCTTTGTTGATGGCAAAATAATATACCTTTGTATAAGATAAGTCAACAAAAATGCCCCTTTGCAATACGAATTGTGAGATATTTCCAAAATTTTGCGCGTCAAAAATTGACATATATCGCGCAAAAGGTTACAATACGTTTTGCTAGGGGTGCTGAAAGGCTGAGATGATACCCTTCAACTTGTGAGTTAATGCTCGCGTAAGGAAGCAACAACGAAAACGACGCAAGTCGTATCATATTTGCACCGACAAGTTCTCCTAAGCACACAAGGAGAACTTTTTTATGGATGTAAACGATTTGTACGACCTTCTCAAATTCGTCGTGCTTTATCTTGCAATCGGCATCGTTGCGGCGTTTATCGCGGTCGGTTTGCTCGTATGGTTTTTCAGACGCGAAAAATTCAACGACCTTAAAAAATACGGCGTCGGTATCGTCGTAGGTTTTGCAATGACGGTGCTCGTCGTTATGGCGTATGTCAAATCTCAGTGCGAAGAAATGCAACCTATGCTTTTCTACCCCATTCTCGCAACGCTCATCGTCGCGGTGGCAGGCGCAATCGCTATGCTCGTATGCTCGATTTTCAGTCAGAAAGCGTTCAAGATTTCGGGACTCGTCACGGGACTTTTGCTTCTTAGCGGATTCATCGCAACGATGGTTGAGATGTCAATCTACTATAAAGACGTAAAGGACTACTATCCCGGCGCGAATCTCGTCGGAATGATAGTGTCGGCAGTCGTGTTTATGGCACTTTTGGTAATCATGTGGTTTGTCGGCGACAAGCGCAAAGTCAACGACACGCGCGCTATCGTCTACGGCGCAATCTCGATTGCTCTCTCGTTCGCGCTCTCTTATGCTCGTTTGTTCAAACTTCCGCAAGGCGGCTCGATTACGTTCGCAAGCCTTTTGCCGCTTATGATTTACTGTTGCATGTTCGGCACTCGTCGCGGTCTCATCGTATGCACTCTTTACGGCGTGCTTCAAGCGCTTCAAGACCCGTACATCATTCACCCGATGCAATTTTTGCTCGACTATCCGCTCGCTTTCGGGCTTATCGGCGTCAGCGGTATATTTATGGAAAAGGGCGTTTTCAAAAATCATAAAGTCGTCGCGTTCCTGCTCGGCGGCATAATTGCGGTCGTTCTCCGCTACGCTTGCCACGTATGCTCGGGCGTTTTCGCGTTTGCCGATTACGCAGACCTTGAAAAGTACGACACAGCAGTTGCTTACAGCATGGCATACAACTCGTTTGCTTTCGTCGATATGGCAATCGCACTCGTTGCGGGCAGCGCGCTGTTTGCGTCCAAGTCTTTCTCTGCGACAATGGTCGCTTCGGGAGACTTGAACAAACCTGAACAAAGAGAAGAACAAATCATTGAAGAAGAGCTTGACGACGTCGACCGTCAGATTATCGCAAATCAGGCGGCACATGAAGAAGAATCAAACGACAAAGCAAGCGAAAACGCCGAAAAATAAGTTTACGCCAAACTATTTATGAAAAAAGGCACGCCGTTGCGTGCCTTTTTTATTTTCCGCTTCAGTGTCCGCGGTGATTCACCATGTCGTACCATATGCCGAGAAACGCGCCGTACGACGGGAAGATTCTCGTTTCGTCGATGTCGATGACGTAAGTGTCCGCAATGCTGAAAATCTTTTTTCTTCCCTTCACGACAGGAGTTTTGTCATAGCCGCCCTGTCCGTTGCCTATGAACGCTTTCATATGAATAGGGCCGCATTTGATTTTGCAATCGAGAACGCCGCCTTCGGTCTTTGCCCTTCTGAACGAGAAAAACGGAAACTTCTCGTTGATTGAAAACGCCTTTCTGCCGTTTGCGTCAGTGACGTCAAACCAACTCGTGAAAAACTTCCTGACTTCCGACTGCATACGTCCGAGCGGAACGCCGCTTCCGTCAAACAACACCACGTTGTTCATAATGCGGTCAAACTGCCTTTCGGCAAAGAAAACCGCGTTGCCTTTTTCGTCGGTGATTTTGAATTTGTCACCGATGGTCCAGTACTTTTGTTTGATTATTATTCTCATTATATCCCCTATAAAGCGGTCAATATCGTTTCGCCGCTTTTTATCAATATACCATAAAAACGATATTCTTGCAATAGCGGTTTTATCACGGCAAACGCAAAGCAAATCCGCACACACAAATTTCAACGCTAAAAACGATTATTACAAACAATAAAAAACGACGAAAATTTCTCTTCGTCGTCTGAGTATCGGTCGGTTGGCAATCGATTCTATTGAATTGCAATTATACAAAAGGGGACTGCTACGTTTGTCAATTCGTTTTCGTCAAATTCTCGTACAATTCTCTCACACGCTTTTTCAAAACGGGGTGAAGTTTGTTCGGGCAAAGTTCGTTCAGCGGAGCAAGCACGAAATCTCTGTTTTGCATATCGATATGCGGCACGCAAAGGTTGTCGTCTTCCACAATCTCGTCACCGTAAAAAACGATGTCTATATCCAGCGTTCTGTCCCCCCACCTTTCAAGGCGCACCCTGTCGCCGTCCTTTTCAATCTCGTTTACGCACGCAAGCAATTCTTGCGGAGAATAGAGCGTCTCGGCTTTCACCGCGCTGTTGACGAAATCGTTTTTTGCGACTCCGCCGTACGGCTTCGTGACGATACGATTGCTCTCTTTCACGTTTCTGAAATTGTCGTCGGCAAGCAATCTTTTCATTGCAAAATCGAGATAACCGCCCTTGTCTCCCATGCTTGACCCGAGTGCGAGATAAACCGTCGTCCATTCTCTTTCGACGCTCACGCCCGCGTAGTCGAAAACGCCGCTCATAGGCGCGTCGGGCTTTTTGACAGTGAGTTTCACCTTGCTTGCAAGCGGATATTTTTTCAGCAGAATTTCTGCCGCTTTTACGGCAAGAGTTTCGATAAGGTCAAAGCAGTTATTTTCACAAAACGACCTTAAAGTCTTTTTTACGTCGCTGTAACTTATCGTTTGCGACAAATCGTCGCTTTTCGCACAATTTGAAAAGTCGGTGAAAATCTCCGCCGTAAACAAGAATCTTTGCGGATTGACTTTCTCTTCCGGGTTCACTCCGTGACACGCTTTGACTTCAAAATCTTTTAGAATTACGACGTCCATATTCACACCCTTTGCGTGCATTTTATAATCGCGACGTTTTCTTTTACGTCGTGCACACGCACGAACAATACGCCCTGTTTCACCGCAAGCGCCGTCGAATCAAGTGTTGCCGAAAGGCGCGAATCCACGTCTCCGCCAAACATGGATTTTCTCGACGTACCGAGCAAAAACGGCTCGTCGAAAGCGTCGACGAGTTTGTCGTAGCCGCGCAAAAGCTGCCAATCTTCATCGTTGTTTTTGTTGAAGCCTATGCCGCCGTCAAGCAAAATCTTGTTGTCGTCAACGCCTGCGCATATAAGTTTGTCCACCGCACTTTGCAGACCGATTTGTTTGTCGAGAAAAAGGTCTTTTATTTTGGTGTTTCGTCTGTTGTGCATAACGCAAACGCTTGCGCCCGTGTCGGCAAGAATGTTCACCATACCGTCGTACGCAAGACAACTCACGTCGTTTATCATATCTGCGCCTGCGTCGATTGCCGCTTGCGCAACGTCGGGATAAAACGTATCGACGCTTATGGGTATATCGGGAAACGCTTCCCTTATTCCTTCGACGGCAGGCAAAACGCGTGCCATTTCTTCTATTGCGCTCACCTGCACGTTGCCGGGTCTTGTAGACTGTCCGCCTATGTCGATAATTTCCGCACCTTGTTCTATAAATTTGCGTGCGGTCTCCACCGCGTCGTGTGCGTGACGGCTTCCCGACCAGAAACTGTCTGGAGTGACGTTGAGTATCGCCATGACGTGCGTTCCGCCTGTAAAAACGCTGTCTCTGACCTTAAATTCGTATTCTTTTGCGTATCTCATCTTTTTTCTCACGTTTTATGCATTTATTATGCAAAGCCGCACGACGAAGCGTGTGGCATTTTTTTAAGAATATTCATTCTTTCGCGCCGATTTGCGAAAACAGCATCGCTTTCACACCGTCGGGTACGTCGCCGCGCGTTGCGCTCGTAATCGTTTTCGAGCCGAATTTTTTCACTCCGCGCGCAGTCATGCACGTATGCTCGCCTTCGACCACGACGAAAACGCCCTTTGGGGAAAGCACGTCGAATATCGCGTCCGCAATCTCCGCGTTCATGCGCTCTTGAAGTTGCAGACGTCTTGCGTACACTTCAACCACTCTTGCAAGTTTTGACAGTCCCACAACTTTGCCGTCGGGAACGTATGCGATGTGCACCTTGCCGAAAAACGGCATGAGATGATGCTCGCAAGTTGACGAAAAATGAATGTCTTTTTCAATCACGACGTCGCTTCCGCTCTCGACGAAAGTCTTTGACAAATGTGCCTTTGCGTCGTCGTGATAACCGCTCGTGAGTTCTTCGAGCATTCTCGCCACTCTGTCGGGAGTTTCTTTCAATCCGTCTCGCTCGGGATTTTCGCCTATTGCCTGCAAGATGTCTCGCACGGCGTTCTGAATTTTAAGTTTGTCTGCGTCTGTCATAAACAACTCTTTATTTTTAGTCGCACGCAAAGCGTCGGCTATCGTGCGGTATTTAGTTTTATAGTTAAAGCACCGAAAACAACGTCAGCGAACCGCAAAGAATCACCACGTCGCTTTCGTCGTCGAATAGTGCGTTCTGCACTGCAAGTTTTATGTCGTCACACTCGCCCGTACGGCACGGATACTCCGACAAAATCTCTCTCAACTCTTTTTTGTCCATTGCTCTGGGACTGGGCGGAGTTATGCACGTAACCTTGTCCGCAAGCGGCGCAAGGATACGGCAAATGCCCTTTACGTCCTTGTCTTTGAGTATGCCGAGCACGAGATGAATTCGTTTGCCGACAAAATAAGTTTCTATCGCGTCTTTGAGAGTGGTCGCTCCCTGCGGATTGTGCGAACCGTCAAAAACAAGCACTTTATCTTGCGGAACGTTTATGTTAAACTTCTCTTTTGCGTTTTTGACCACTTCGAGACGTGCGTGCCACACTGCATTTTTCAGTCCTTGTTTCACCGCTTCTTCGGAAATGTCCCAGTGCTTTTCTTTAAGCACTTCGAGTGCGCAAACGGAGATTGCCGCATTTGTGAGTTGGTGCTTGCCGAGCATTGTTATTTCGTATTCTTTGCCGTCGTAAACAAATTTTTGTCCCGACAAATCACTTGATATAAGCGTCGGCTCGGAGCATACTCTCACGTTTGCTTTTATCTCTTTTCTCTTTCCGTCTTCGATTGCGTACGGGTGCAAAATCGCCTGCATAATCTCTTCGCTTTGGTTGCAAGTCACGGCATCGTCTTTGATAATCGCCGCTTTTTCGCTTGCGATTTGTCCGAGCGTATTGCCGAGAATTTGGCAATGGTCAAGCCCTATCGGAGTGATGATTGCAAGTTCTTTTTGTCTTATGACGTTGGTCGCGTCCCACCTGCCGCCGAGCCCGGTTTCGAGCACGCAAATATCGCATTCTTTTTCGTAAAAAGCAAGAAACGCCACTGCCGTTTCGATTTCGAAAGCAGTCGGCTGAAACTTTTCGAGTCCGAACGCCGCGCGGATATTCTGCTCGTTTTCGATTGTTTCTCTCACAATCGTGAGATAACGCGCAACGTCCTTATCTTCGAGCGGCTTGCCGTTTATCAGCCACCTTTCGTTGTAGCAAAACACGGACGGCGAGTTGTACGTCCCCACTTTGTAGCCCGCTTCTTTCAGAACGGACGTGAGATACGCCGTCACCGAGCCTTTGCCGTTCGTCCCCGCAACGTGTACGAATTTCAATTTGTCGTCGGGATCGGACAGCAACGTCAAAAGTTCACGCATGCGCTCTATTCCGTAATCCGAGCCTGCGCGTTCGATGTTTTTTATGTAGTCCGTCGCTTCTTGATAGTTCAAAAAAAGCACCCCCTTCGGAAGCACTTTGCAAAAGCCGAAAAATCGGCAGATTGTGAAGTCTGGAGTGGATACCGCACCGCGAGTTTTCTCTTCGTCCGCTGACACCCCACGTTCATACGGCACTTAACGCGCAATATCCTACTACTTCCTGTTTGGTGATTTCATTCTACCACCACAAATGACATATAGCAACAAAATATCGACATTTGCCGCCGCAAATTTAATTCGTTCTCATATTTTCTCAAACCGTTTTTGTATAAACATACATTTTCGTTGTGTGTTATAGAATTTTTATTCAATCGCGCAAAAAAGTTATTGCGCATATTCCGAATCGGTATTATACTTGTTTCATATATTCGTTTGAAAAAGGAGAAGAATATGTTTGCATCGATTCTGGGTGCGCACGAGTTTCATCTCGACGACCCCATAATGTTCGCTCTATACGGCATAGTGCTTGCGTTCATCATCGCGCTGTGTCTTTATTATATGCTCTCTGCGATGAAACGCGCAAAGCAACTGGGCATAGACAAGGCGAAAATCAAAAAAGTTATTTCCACTTCCGCTACGTTCTCAATATTGCCCGGACTCGGCATTGCGCTCGGCGTCGTGACGCTTGTTGGCACGCTCGGCGTTGCCTTCCCTGCAATACGTCTTTCGGTCGTAGGCTCTTTGCAATACGAAACGCAAATGGCGGACGGCACCGCAACCGCAATCGCAGGCTCTATGGCGGAACTTATGAAAAAGGGTATGACCGCGCAGGACTTTGCCACTATCGCAATGATTATGACGATGGCAATTTGCACGGGCGGTATAGAAACTCTTCTCTTCTATCGTCTTTATCAGCCCAAAATCGGAAAACTCATGACAAAAACCGCATCGGCAGGCGGCAAGAGCGGCGGAATCAACATCGGCGATCTCGTTTTTCAGGCAATGTTCATCGGCATGGTCATCGGCTATCTCGCGATGAGCATAGGCACGCTCACCAAAGCCGTTGCGTTTATCGACAGTTATTACAACTTCATAGCCGTGCTCGTGGCTATGGGCGTTATGTATCTTTGCGAACTGCTCATCAACAAAGCGGGTTGGAAATGGCTTGACAGTTTCTCAACGCCTATATCGATGCTTATCGCGATGATAGTCGTCGGCATCATAAGTTTCTGCGCAAGCAAATACGGCTGGGCGCTTTCAACCGACGTCAAAGACGCAGCCGAAGCCGCAATCGGCTTGTTGGCGTAAGGGGGTGCGGTATGAAAAGAGAAAGAATCAAAGTCGCAAACGACTACAATCTCAAAAATCACATCATAGGCAAAATCTGGACGGCATTCGCGCTTGCTCTGTTCTTTGCCGTTCCGACGACGATATGTCTTTACTACGGAGTGAAACCGAATATGGCGGTTATGGCGTCCCCTGCCGTGCTCATTCCTTTCATCATCAACTTCCTGTCGGGTATCGTCGAACCTATCATCTATTCTCCGATGCTCGGCACGAACAGTGCGTACCTTGCGTTCATCACGGGCAATCTTTCAAATCTTAAAATTCCCTGCGTGGTCAAGGCTCAGGAAATCTGCGACACGAAACTAGGCACTGAAGAAAACGAAGTGGTTGCAACGCTCTCCGTTGCCGTCAGCACTCTCGTGACGACTGTCATCATCGCGCTTTTCGTTCTCATACTCGCGGTGAGCAATCTTAGAGACGCAATCATGGCAAACGACTGGATTATGCCTGCGTTCACGTGCGTCGTTTACGCACTATTCGGCTCGCTCGGCGGAAAATACATAGTAAAGAACATCAAACTTGCGGCTCTTCCGCTTGCCTGCATCGTCGTGCTTTCGATTATACTCGGCTTCCTTAAAGTCAACGTCGGCTCGGCGTATCTGTTTGTCGGCATCGCGCTCTCCGCTCTGTTTGCCGGATTGCAGATTGTAAGACAGAAGAAAAAACAAAAAGCGCAACAGGAAACCGAACGCCTTTCTCAAATTGCGAACGAAGAAATCACGATAAATCCGCAAGATAGCGAAACGGAAAACGAAAATTGCCAAAGCACCGAAAGCATTTCTGACGAAAGCGAAAAGGAAGAACAACTCGAAGAAGAAATCGCAATCGAAACGGCAGAAGACGTTGACAGCGTAGACTGACGAAAACGCTTATTAAAAAAAGCACGCAACCGCGTGCTTTTTTTGTTGCGCTTTTTCAAGCGTTCGTCACATAAAACCATACCCTACGATTTTTGCTTGTTATAGTTATAAATAAGTGTTATAATATTTTATCATAATATCCTAAGTCATCCAAAAGGAGAAATATGGAAATTGTCATCAGCGGTCTCGGCTCTGTGGGCACGACTCTTATGCAGGAACTTGTCGACGAAGGTCACAACATCGTGGTCATCGACGTCAACGCGCAAAAAATCGAAAACGCAGTCAACAAATTTGACGTAAAAGGCGTCATCGGCAACGGCGCGAGCGCAAGCGTGCTTAAAGAAGCGGGCGTGCAACACTCCGACCTTTTCATAGGCGCGACCAACCACGACGAACTTAATATACTCTGTTGCATCATTGCAAAAAAACTCGGCGCAAAGAAGACTATTGCACGTGCGTCCAAACCCGAATATCTCGACCTTTTCAAAAACGAAGGGGATTTGGGATTGAGCCTTATGGTCAATCCGCAATACGAAGCGGCACTCGAAATAAGTCGTATGCTTCGCTTCCCCAGCGCAATCAAGGTGAACGAATTCAGCAACGGCAAAGTCGAACTCGTCGAATTTCTCGTGTCCGAAGACTCTCCGCTCGTGGGACTTCCGCTCAAAAAACTCGGCAGCGTATTCAAAGAAAAAGTGCTTATCTGTGCGGCGCAAAGAGACGACAAAGCAATCATTCCGACGGGTGATTTCGTCATTCAAGCAGGCGACAGATTGTTCGTCACCGCAACGATGAAACACATCTCCCTGTTTTTCAAGCATCTCGGTTGGAACAGACAGGCAAAAGATGCAATCATCGTCGGCGGCTCGACGACTGCGTATTACCTTTGCAAGGAACTCGACAAAATAGGCATTCACGCAAAACTCATCGAAAAAGACCCGCAAAAAGCGGCGATGTTCTCGCAGGATTTCAAGAAAATCAACGTCATACTCGGCGACGGCACTGATCAGGAACTCCTTCTCGAAGAAGGACTTGCAACGACAGACGCTTTCGTCGCGCTTGCCAACATGGACGAGCAAAACATCATTATGAGTATGTTTGCGACGTCGCAGGACGTGCCGAAAGTCATCACAAAAATCGACCAACTCGGTTATTACGATATGTTGCAAAAGAGCGGCATTTACAGCGCAGTGTCCACGAAAACGTCCACTACCGACCGTATTATCCGCTTCGTAAGACTCATCGGCAACGCGCAAGGCAGCACCGTAAAACGCGTGTTCCACATCATCGACGACACCACCGAGATTCTCGAATTCGAAGCGAAAGAAAACTTCAAACGTTTCGACATTCCCATTCAGAAACTCAATCTCAAAAAACATTTGCTCGTTGCGGGCATCATCCGCAAAGGCGAGTTGATAACTCCGTCCGGGCAAGACGTGATAAAACTCGGCGACAACGTGATAATCGTCACGCTTGAAGAAGGTCTTGACGACTTGAAAGACATTCTCGAATTCTAAGGAGAAAGTATGAATTTTCGTTTGATGACGTTCGTATTGGGCGAGATTGCCATTATCATCGGCGCACTGATGTGCATACCGCTTTTTATGGCTGTCGGCTATCACGAAGACACCACTATTCTTGCGTTCGGCATAGCGGTGGGCGTATGTCTTGTAATCGGCATCATAGGCATCATCGTGAGACCGCCAAAGGACAAACGCGATATGCGCACGACGAGCGGTTTTGCAATGTGCGGACTTTTCTGGATATTCATTGCGCTCATCAGCGCGATACCGTTCAGAGTTTCGGGCTATATTCCCAACTATATCGACGCGCTTTTCGAGACAATTTCGGGCTACACGACGACGGGTTCGAGCATACTCACCGCCGTTGAAGATTTGCCGAAGTCTCTTCTTTTCTGGCGTGCGCTCACTCAATTTATCGGCGGCATGGGCGTTCTCGTTTTCGTTATTGCGCTCATCCCAAAAAACGACAAAATGTCAACCGCTCTGGCAAAAGCGGAAGTTCCCGGCCCGCAATTCGGCAAACTGGTGAGCAAACTGCGTTTCACTTCGATGATTCTTTACGCAATCTACGTCGTGCTTACGCTCATTCTCGTCGGTATACTTTGCGGTCTTAAAATGCCTGTGTTCGACAGTTTCTGCACGGCGTTTTCAACGGCGTCTACGGGCGGATTCTCCGTGAGAAACGCAAGCATAGCGGCATACAACTCGGTCGGCATCGAAGTGACGCTCACCGTGTTTATGCTCATATTCTCCGTCAACTTCAACGTGTACTACCTTATTCTCGTAGGACACTTCTTCAAGGCGGTGAAAAACGAAGAACTCGGCTGGTTCTTCGGCATGTATTTCAGTGCGTGCGCAATCATAATAACGAACCTTTGCGTAAGCGGCGGATATTCCTTTGTCAACGCACTTAGAGACGTAACTTTCAACGTTGCGTCTGTCATGAGCACGTCGGGTTTCGGCACGGCAGACTTCACAAAATGGCCGATGCTAAGCCAAATCATTTTGCTCATCGTCATGTGCGTAGGCGGCTGCGCAGGCTCAACGGCAGGCGGTCTCAAAGTGTCGCGTTTTGCTATGCTCGGCAAGACTTCTCTTCTCAACGTCAAAAAAACGCTGTCTCCGCGCTCCGTTTACACCGTTAAAATGGACGGCAAGCCCGTTGACGAAACTACGCTTCGCAACGCACAAAGTTTCTTCATCATCTACGTTATGATCATCATCATATCGACGATACTCGTATCGATAGGCAAAAACGGTTTTTCGGGTGAGTACAGCAGTTTCGAGACAAACTTCTCTGCCGTTATAGCGTGCTTCAACAACATAGGTCCTGGTATCGGCGCGGTAGGACCGACCGGCAACTTTGCGGGATACAATATCTTTGCAAAACTCGTGCTTTGCTTCGATATGCTTCTCGGTCGTCTTGAAATTTTCCCCATTCTTCTTCTCTTCACTCCAAACTCCTGGAAGAAGGCGCAAAACAAGATTCAAGGCGCAAAGAAACGCACGATAAGAAAAATCGTCAAGAAATACGGCAGTCGAGAACTTGAAAGAGACGCACTCGAAAACGAAAGCGACGACCAAGTCGAAGCCGAAAACGCAGAAGACGTCATTGCGGAAGAGTCGATACCGCAAAAAGACGAACACAACGACTGAAAAAACAGATTGCCGCCCAAAAGGCGGAAAAGTAAAACATAAAGGGGCAAAACTATGGACGAAAACTTCAACGTCGAAAACGCTGCGGAAACCGCCGTCGAAGACAAAACGGTTCAAGCCGAACAAAAAATCATACACGTTGACAAGTCGAAACGCATATTCGACATCGTGTATCTTGCGCTTTGCAGTGCGTTTATGCTTGTCATGTGGTGCACGGGCTACAACTTCTTGCCGCTCGTTGCAGACATACTCGGCATAGTCGCAGGCGTGCTTGTTTTTGCGAGACTGCTTTCAAAAAAGAACGTCGGGCTTTATCTGTGGATTTCCTATATCGTCTGCATGTGCGGACTTTTCGTGTATTTTCTCATCTGGGGCGCGGAAAGTTTCGGAAAGAATCTCTGGTACAATTTCGTGCTCGTTCTCTTCCCCGTTCTGCTTGCGACTTTCGTGTACGTTGCCGACAAACTCGTGAAGAAACAACTTGCACTTCGCGTGACTTGCGCGGTGTGCGCGTTCCTTATGGCAGGCACGGCGATTATCAACGTATTTTTCTACAATCTGCGTTTGCGCCCGACTTGCGAGAGTTTACAACAAGGTCACGACGATTATCTCAAAAGCGTTGCCGACAAGTATTCGACAAACTCGAATTCTCCCAACGTTCTCGTGATTTTGATGGACGATATGGCGTACAGCGACATATCCGCATACAGTTATCTCGGAAGCGACAAAGCGACTATAAACACCCCCAACATCGACTCGATAGCAGACGGCGGCATTATGATGGACAACTTCTATTCCGCGTCCCCCGTGTGCTCTCCGTCAAGATTCTCCATTCTCACAGGCAGATACTCGTCGCGCGGCTATCTCGACAACGTCGTGTTCCCAAGCGATATTATGTCAAATCCGTGGTCTCCCACGCACTTCCTTAATCCCTATCAATTCCTTTGCAACGTTGACGGAATTCTCGGCGACGAAATCACTTTTGCGGAAGTTTTGCAAGCGGCAGGATACAACACGGGCTGCATAGGCAAATGGAATCTCGGCGACTACGGTCAATACCTGCCGACAAGCCAAGGCTTCGATTATTTCTACGGCAGTTATTACGTCAACGACATGACGCCGTACAACTGGGTGGAAGACAAAGTCGACGAAAACGGCAACTTCACAAGCAAAGAAGTGCGCACGCACAAGGAAAATCTCGACCAATCGGACAGCACGAGACTTCTCACAGCGCAAATGCTCAACTTCATCGAATCGTCCGTAGAAAACGACGAAAAATTCCTTGCGTATTACACGACGCCGTGGCCGCACTTCCCCATTTACTCCAACAACGACGGAAACGGCAAGGGCGACACAGCCGACGATACGTATATCGACTGTCTCGAAGAGTTTGACAAGTATCTCGGAGACATTCTCAACTATCTCAAAAACACGCCCGACAAGAACGGCAACGGCTCTCTTTACGACAACACGCTCATAGTATTCACGTCCGACAACGGTCCGGGTCGCGAAGGTGTGACGGGCGATATGCGCGGAAGAAAGAACACTACGTTCGAAGGCGGCATGAAAGTGCCTATCATCGCAAGTTATCCCAACGGCAATCTCGGCAAAGGCAGTGCCATTGCAAGCGAAACGTACGAGTATTATCAATGGACAAACAACGCCGACCGCACCGATGAAGGCAACGTCGCAAACAAGAAAAAGTCGGAACTCGCAACCGTCGGCACGACAAAGCATATCGACGCAAGCAGCATGAACTTTGACCTTTTCAACACAATTCTTCGCTATTGCGGCATTACGGACGGAGACGGCAATGTTTATCTGCCCACCGACCGCATAATCGACGGCGCGGACTTGTACGACTTGTGGCAGGCAAACGTCCCCACTTCCACGCGCGTGCACGACAAACTCTTCTATCTCAAAAAAGGCAAATGCCAGGCTGTGCAAATGGCTGTCGAAGTGAACGGCACGGTGTACGACTTCAAATATTTCGACAAGGTGCGCACGGAAAACTCCGCATTCATCGACCAGGTGTACAAAAACTATCTGTTCAACCTTGACACAGACCCTGCGGAAGGCTATTCCGTATCCAAAGACCTTCCCGAAGTCGCCGACCTTCTCAACGCCGAACTCAAAGCGTTTAGAGACGAGATGAAGACCAACCGTCGCGGTATAATCAAATAACAAATCTAATTACAAAAAAACGGACTTGAGTTGCAAGTCCGTTTTTATTATTCTTTTCATCCAGTATTATAATTTACAAATTGCCGAACGTGACGGCATCTGCAATTTGCACTAAACTCGGTAAAAACTGCTTTCGATGCGATTTTTCAATATAACACGATTTCAAGTCGTTATTCACAAAAGTGCCAACTGCCACATTCCCACTGCATAAAGCGCAACGTCAACGAGCGCAAGGAGCGGAAAGAACACCGCAAAGTACCAATGTTTCGTTTTGTGACGGAACACGAGCATTCCGAGCGTCGAGCCGACTGCCCCGAAAAGTATCGCGAATGCGAAAAGCGTCGCTTCTTTTATACGCCACTCCCCTTTCTTTGCTTTTGCCTTGTCCACGCCCATAAGCGTGAAGCCTATGATTGACATAATTGCTATTGTGCAGGTGATTATTATCTGATATACGTTCATCGTCGTTTTCAAAAATAAGGCGTTGCCTTAGGCATATTAGTTTCGAGATAAAAATATCGGGCGCAATTTTGCGCCCGAATACTTTTTATTATTGCAAAATTATTCTTGCGTAAGATAATCGCGGCAAGCGTCTTCGAGTGCTCTGCAAATTGCAAACGCGTCGTCAAGGTTTTTTCCGCGCACGATTACGCCGTGATGCCCCATGAAGCACGCAGGTGCGTCACCGATTGCCGCGGCAACGTTTTTGACGAGACCGCTCGTGCCGGGAAGCGCAGGCTTTGCACAAGGAATTTCTTTGCCGAGAACGTCCTGATACTTTTCGGGAACGGGCATTGCCTTGTTCATTGCCGCAAGAATGCAGCCGTAGAACGGGTGCGTATGGATACTTGCGTTGATGCCGTCGCCTTTTGAAAGAAGAACTGCGTGAATGCCCTTTTCGCTGGTGGCTTTGTTCGTGCCCGTCCATTCGAGAGACTGCATATCGACTTTTGCCATTTGCTCGGGTTGGAGCATGACGTAGTCGATACCCGACGGCGTTGCGAGCATAAATTTGTCGTCAAGTCTGACGGCTATGTTGCCCCACGTGCCTTGAACGAGATTTTCGTCAAGAAGTCTCACGCCTGCGTCCTTGATGTCCTGCGCGATCTTCTTTTCTTCGTCGGTCACGACTGCGGTTTGTCTTTCTTCTTTCTTTTCTTCCGAGCCTGTTTCCGCCGCCTTTTGTTGCTTTTGGTTGGTTTTGGAATATTTGAGTTTGAATACGACGTGTTCAAGGAAAGCGTCAAAAGCGTTCATGTGGTCTGTTCCGCCTTTGCTTTCCGCAAGAGTTTCTGCGTTGCAAGCCTTGTCAAGCACGAGAGTTGCCGTGAACACTTCGTCAAGCGTACGTCCCGTGACAACCGCGCCTGCGTCGGGAAGCAAGCATACGTTGCGTTGTCCCGAGAGTGCCGCCACCACGTCGGAAGCAACGTTCTTTGCCGCGCATTTGATTGACGTGCCGCACACTTGCGCCAAATCGTCGAGAATGGGCATAAGCGTCTTTCTCTTCGACGAGAAAGCAACGGTGCTGTCGCTGTCCACGATAGCCGCCGCACCTGCGTTTTTGTCCTGACGAACCGCGCAGTAAAGAATGACCGCCGCCGCTCTGAAATTGCCTTCGAGCGTCTCGATATTCTTGTCGTTGACGAAAGTCAAATCTTCTTCTTTGACGTTTTCGTAATCTATTTTGGGATTTGTGATGACGATGCCGTCGTCTTGCTTGACCGCGATATAGCCCGATTGCAGATATTTCTTTTCTGCGAGCATACGCGCGTACTTATTGACGTTTGCAACAATCAATTCGTTCATGATGTTCTCCTTATGCGGCAAAAAACGTATATATTATTGCCGTCACGCTTATTATATCAAACGTTGCGAAAAATGCAACATAAAAAACGTCGGCGCGTTGAGTGCGCCGACGAATTTATTATTTTTTCTTTTCGAATCTTGCCGGATCTTCGCACTTGACTACCGTCTTGAACACGTTGTCGAAACGACGGAGTGCTTCGTCGATGATTTCGTCGGTGTCCGCCATCGAAGTGTAGAGACGGCTACCTGCCAACGTAACGATGCCGTTTGCCATATACGCCGCACCCATTTGTTCCATAGCGACTTTTCTTCTGAGCATTTCGGGTTTCTTCTTGAGCATCGGGATGACCGAGCCGAGCAAACTCATATTGCTGAAGTCGTAACTCATTGCGCCCGTGCATTCAAGGTGAACGATGCTGCCCTGATTGTATACGACGTACGGAAGATTGTATTTCTTGACGAGTTGTTTGAGACCTGCCGCGAGACGATCGCCTGCACGACCTGCTTTTTCGCAAGCATTGTTCTTTTCGATTTCGCAGATTGCGAGATATCCTGCATAAGAACTCAAGGGGTTTGCCGCGAGAGTGCCGCCGACGTACGCTTTCTTGCCCATACCCGCAAGACCTGCAGC
>ERZ808252.1160-NODE-1160-length-20808-cov-4.562810_pt1 | contig 20808 bp, 14 predicted proteins | sample MGYA00521242_ERZ808252 | MGnify/ENA primary metagenome ERZ808252 (study PRJEB31516, sample SAMN03275581) | gut metagenome | biome: mammalia-associated habitat; material: feces | host: Papio cynocephalus | place: Kenya | collected 2012-08-07 ...
GAAAGTGATCGGGGCGAGTGCCGTGCTTCTGATCTGTTCTCTTTTGGAGGAAGAAACGCTTTGCGAGTGGATCGCACTGAGCCATAGTCTGGGACTTTCGGCACTGGTGGAGGCACACGATGAAGAAGAGATTCAGATGGCGGTGCGCGCCGGAGCAAGGATTATCGGTGTCAATAACCGTAATCTGAAGACGTTTGAAGTCGATATCCATAACTGCATTCGACAGAGAAAGCACATTCCTTCGGACATTTTATTTGTGGCAGAAAGCGGGATCAAATGCAGAGAGGACATCGCGGCACTGGAACAAGGTGGTGTCGATGGAGTGCTGATCGGAGAAACGCTGATGCGGAGTCCGGACAAAGAGGCGACACTGCGCCGGCTGAAAGGACGGTAATGCCATGAAGTTAAAATTTTGCGGCATACGAAGACACGAAGACGCAGCCTATGTGAACGAAGTAAAGCCGGATTACGCCGGATTTATATTGGCAAAGAGCAGACGTCAGATCACAAAAGAGCAGGCAATGGAACTTAGATCCTTGATATTGCCGGAAATTCCGGTGGTTGGCGTATTCGTCAATGAGAAGCCGGAGACGATCATCCGCTACGTAAAAGAAAAAGCGATTGATATGGTTCAGCTTCATGGAGACGAGAGCAATGAGGAAGTTCTTCAGATTAAAGAAGCGACAGGAGCCAAAGTGATCAAAGCCGTCCGCGCAAAAGATGTGGAAAGCATCCGAAAAGCCGATGCGATGGATTGTGATTATCTGCTGATTGATGCATATCAGCCGGGGGTGTACGGAGGAACCGGAAATGCATTTGACTGGACGATGATCCCGGAGGACCTGCACCATCCGTTTTTTCTGGCAGGCGGTCTGAATGCCTCCAATGTGCGGCAGGCCATGCAGCAGGTACCGGCATATGCCCTGGATATCAGCGGTGGAATTGAGATAGACGGTTGTAAGAATTTGGAAAAAATGAAAGAGATTAAAAAGATTGGAGATGAAGAAAATGTCGAAGTCTAGAGGACGTTTTGGTATTCACGGGGGACAATATATCCCGGAAACACTGATGAATGCCGTAATTGAATTGGAACAGGCATATCGAAAATACAAGGAGGATCCGGATTTTGTAAGAGAGTTCAATGAAATGCTTGCGACGTATGTGGGCAGACCATCCCTTTTATATTATGCGGATCGTATGACAAAAGATCTGGGAGGAGCCAAGATTTATCTGAAACGAGAAGATCTGAACCACACCGGATCTCATAAATTGAACAATGCACTCGGCCAGGCATTGTTAGCGAAACGAATGGGAAAGAAACGATTGATCGCAGAGACAGGAGCCGGACAGCATGGAGTGGCGACAGCGACGATCGCAGCATTTCTTGGTATGGAATGTGAGGTGTTTATGGGAAAAGAAGATACCGAACGCCAGGCGCTGAATGTATTTCGTATGGAACTTTTGGGCGCTAAAGTACATGCAGTGACAAGCGGAACACAGACGTTGAAAGATGCGGTAAATGAGACACTTCGTGAGTGGACCAACCGTATCGATGATACGCATTATGTGATCGGTTCCGTTATGGGACCGGCACCATTTCCGGAAATTGTAAGAGATTTCCAGAGTGTCATCGGAAAAGAAATTAAATCCCAGCTGATGGAACGGGAGGGAAAACTCCCGGATGCGGTCATTGCCTGTGTCGGCGGCGGCAGCAATGCAATGGGTGCTTTTTATGACTTTATTCCGGATGAATCCGTACAGCTGATCGGCTGTGAAGCTGCCGGACACGGAGTAAATACCGATAAAAATGCAGCAACCATCGCCAATGGAACACTGGGCGTATTTCACGGCATGAAATCGTATTTCTGTCAGGATAAATATGGACAGATCGCACCGGTATATTCGATCTCAGCAGGGCTTGACTATCCGGGAATCGGACCCGAACACGCCCATCTGCATGACATCGGCCGTGCCCAGTATGTGCCGGTTACAGACGAAGAAGCCGTTTCCGCATTTGAATATCTGTCAAGGATCGAGGGAATCATTCCGGCGATCGAGAGTTCCCATGCTCTGGCATATGCGAGAAAACTGGCACCGACGATGAACAAGGATCAGATCATTGTAGTTAATATTTCAGGACGTGGCGACAAAGATGTGGCAGCCATTGCAAGATACAGGGGGGTCGAACTTTATGAGTAAGATAGCACAGGCATTTGATCATGGAAAAGCATTTATACCATTTGTAACAGCAGGAGATCCGGACTTGGAAACAACCAGAGAGCTTCTTCCGGTGTTGCAGGAAAGCGGCGCAGATCTGATCGAGATCGGAATCCCGTTTTCGGATCCGGTCGCGGAGGGAATTGTTATCCAGAAAGCCGACGAGAGGGCATTGGCGGCAGGGACGACGACCGACAAGATCTTTGATATGGTAGAATCCCTCCGGGATAAGATGCACGTTCCTATGGTATTTATGACATATGCAAATGTAATCTTTGTCTACGGCATTGAAAAATTTGCCAAACGTTCCCAAGAGATCGGTATGAGCGGAGTGATCATTCCGGATGTTCCATTTGAAGAGAAAGAAGAAATGGATTCCGTATTTTCCCAATACGGACTGGACGTCATTTCCCTGATCGCACCGACATCCCACGACCGCATCCAGGCGATCGCAGCAGAGGCAAAAGGATTTGTATACTGCGTGTCCAGTCTCGGTGTAACCGGTATGCGGAGCACGATCAACAAAGGCGTGGCACAGATGATCGAGCAGGTCAAGAAGACAAAAGACATTCCATGTGCGATCGGATTTGGTATCTCGACACCGGAGCAGGCAAAAGAGATGGCAGAATTTTCCGATGGTGTGATCGTAGGAAGCGCCATTGTGAAGCTGATCGAGACTTACGGAAAAGACTGCATCAATCCGGTGGCAGAGTATGTGAAAAGCATGAAAAATGCCATTTCCTAAAATTATGAACAAAATTTCACTTTTATTTTCTCATAAAGTGTGATAGAATGAATATTAACGTTAAGTTATTAGGAGGAAAAACGAAGTGAAAAGACGAGCAGTTATTTTAAGTATGGTATTATCCGCTTCTTTGATGCTTACAGGATGTTCCTGGAGCGAGATAAAGAGCAAATTTACAGGAGAAGATTCCAGCACGGCATCAACCGCATCGCAGGACGATGATTACGTTGCGTCGGAGTGTGTGACAATTCCTGAATATAAAGGAATTGAAGTAGATTGTACGGTATCCGATGATGAAGTACAGTCTCAGTTGGATTCCTTTGTCAGCCAGAACTCTACGGAGAAGAAGGTGAAAAAAGGAAAATGTAAAAAAGGCGATACGGTAAATATTGATTACGAAGGAAAGACAGATGGCAAGGCTTTCGAGGGCGGAAGTGCTTCGGGAAGTGCTATCACTCTTGGATCTTCCGGATTTATTGATGGATTTGATGATGGTGTCATCGGTATGAAACCGGGTGAAACCAAAGACCTCAACCTCAAATTCCCGGATGATTATTCCAATAACAAAGATCTTGCCGGAAAAGCAGCGGTATTTACAGTAACTTTGAATTACATTTCAAAGACCAATACACCGAAACTGACAGACAAGCTGGTTTCTGAAAAGACAGAGTACAAGACGATTGAGGAATACAAAAAGTCGATCGTTGAGGATCTGAAAAAGGAAAAGAAAGACAGTGCAGGCTCTACGGCTTACGGTGAAGTGGAGAACAAAGCAGAAGTGAAGAAATATCCGGATTCGATCGTGAATACGGCAAGTTCCCAGTTGGATGCATATTACCGCTACACAGCAAAGCAGTATGGTTTTGATGATTTCAATACCTTCCTGACACAGTCCGGTATGACGGAAGATACGTACAAAGAGCAGTTGCAGCAGGCAGCGCAGAGCATTGCGAAGACGCAGCTTTTGACAGAAGCCATTGCAGAAAAAGAGGGTATCACCGTTTCTGACGATGAGATCACGAAAGAGATGCAGAAAGTGGAAGAGCAGGGTGGAACCGTAGACGAATTGAAGCAGAACTTCAAAGATCTTTACGGAGATGTGATCACGATTGAAAAATATTATAAGATCACACTGCTTACCAATAAAGTGATCGATATGGTCGGTGAAAATGCTAAGATTAAGGAATAACAGCATATAAAACCTAAAAATAGACGATGAATGAACTGTCCAGACAAAAGGGATTTTGTTTGGACAGTTTTTTTTGTAACAAAGTATTGCAGTAAGTGAAAAAAAATGATAAAATGAATCTGTATATTTTATAAATAAATGTCAAAGTTGACATAAATAACAAGAAAAGGAGACTGACTATGAAAAAGAAACCGAGAATTATGAAGCGGATTCTCAGCATCGCACTGGCGTCGGCACTTGTTGCCACAAGTGTACAGATCGCCGCAATTCCGTCTCATGTTGTGCTGGCAGCACCGGGGAATATGGAAACGGGAACAACGCTGGGAGACACCAATGTGAAAGACCAGAATGTACTTACTTTTTATAAGATCATTGCCAATGCAGTGGCTGCAAATAATAGTGATGTACTGAATTATATCGGTAGTCATACGGTACAAGAAGTTCTTGATCAGTATAAAGAAGATGATAAACTGACAAGTCCGGCGATGGGAACGGATTTGATCCGTTATGACGGAAAAATTGACTTTGGAAATCTGAAAGTATCCAGTATGGAAGGAATCGGCTGGGCACAAAATGCCAAGGAGATGGATCTGTCGGGGATTACTTTAGCGACAGGAAATGATATTACATCGATTCCGGATAAAGAATTCCAAAACTGTTCCGGCTTGCAAAAGATCATTCTTCCACAAACCGTAACAACCATTGGAAACAATGCCTTTGAGGGATGTAAAAATCTTGTTACGCTGGGAATTGGTACAGCGGCAGATGGAGTGGTAGACCTTTCCAATATTAATACGATTGGATCGAATGCCTTTTCCGGCTGTGAAGTTATATCAGACCTTGAACTGGGAAAATATGATACCCGTTCGGAACTGACAATAAAAGCACAGGCGTTCCTGGGATGTACCGCCTTAGAGAAGATCGAGATCCCGGTCAAAAATGCAGCATTGATCGGAGCAAGTGCATTTGAAAACTGTTCCGGGTTGCAGGAAATTGGTCTCCAGAAAGACTTACAGTACATAGGAAACGCTGTGTTCAGGGGAACGGGAGCCAGTACCTCCGGTGTGAAGTTTTATGAGATCGAAGATGGAGTTAAGGATGTATCCATTCTTCCGGAAAACATAACTTATATCGATGACTATGCATTCGCAAACTGTTTTTTGAAAAAAATGGATCTCTCATCCTGTAAAAAATTGGAAAAGATAAACAAATCTGCATTTTCGGGAGCAAATTTCCGTACCGGAGATAATTTTAAGATTGAGGAGTCTACGGATGATAACAAGCGAGATGAAGTGTACAAAGAGTATACGGTTCTGCTGCCGGCAAGCCTTACAAGCATTGGAGAAGAGGCTTTCCATGATTGCGGGATCGGTTACATCGATATACCGGAATCTTGTACAGATATCGGAGAAAGAGCGTTTTCGAAAAGCTATATTATTAGTATCAAACTGCCAAAAACGTTAGAAGCGATTAAAGCAGGAACTTTCTACCGATGCCATTATCTCAAAGGAACGGAGGTAGAACTTCCGACAGATGCTAAACTGGCTTCGATCGGACAGAGTGCATTTTCAGAGTGCTGGAGACTGGAAACTACGGCATTTCTGAAAGATTTATCCAATTTGAAAAGTATTGGAGAAGAGGCTTTTTCAGCATGTTATGCATACCGTTTTTCAGATAAGTCCTTTGTTTACAATTCCTGGAAAGAAAAAACGTTTCTCAGTGGGTTGAGTGAAGTTATTTTACCGGATTGCGTAACCGAACTTGGAAAGGGAGCATTTTCCAACAACTACAATTTACAGACTGTAACGCTGGGGAGCGGCATTACCAATATCCCGGAAATGTGTTTTGGAAATGAAGCAAGTGACATTGCAAGCGGGGCACATCTGGAAAAAGTTGTGGTATCGGATAAATTGAAGACAATTGGAGACAAAGCATTTGTCAATCAGTTTAAATTATCCACATTAGGTACAAAATCAAATCTTGAAGAAGGTACAGTCCAGTTTGCAGGTGGTCTTGTATCCATTGGAGACAGCGCATTTATGAACTGTGGTAAAGCGTATGATAACGCTTCCATGACAGCAGTAAAAGTTATGATTTCTCCTGACCGGCTGCAGACCTCTTATAGTGATGGATGCTATGAACTGTATGTTACAAAAAACGGAAGTCAGAAGACAGAGCATGTCTTTGTAAACCCGGCGGATATAAAAGAGCCATCGAAAATATCACAGTCAGATACCGGATATGAGGAGTATTATGTACTTGCTCAGCGGAAGTATTATGATCCTTCGGATGTTGTTGATCTGTCTGAAAAATCAAGAGACATTTATCAAACATGTGACAGTTTTTATGAGACAACGCAGTCCGATTATGGAAACCGTTTTGTCAATATAGGAACACCGTATGAGACATTATACCTGAAAAAGGAAAGTTCCGTTTCACTGCTTCCGGCAGATGGATCCGATAGTGCACTTATGACTCCATCGGCAAAGGAACTTGGTGTCGATCAGACAACAAATGAGACAACAAATCAAACAACTGTAACATTAAATTACATTTTTGGTATGAAACAATTGATTCTTCCGGATTCCTTAAAAGATGACAATATCGGTGAGGCAGCGTTTATGAACTGCTGTAATCTGGATACGGTTAAATTACCAAAAGCACTTACTGTAATTAAGAAAGATACGTTTAATGGATGTGGCAGCGAGATATTGAATATTGCAGACCGTACAGAAACTTCAAAGTTTTATGATTATTACGGTCTGCAGACGATCAATATGCCGGATACACTGACAAAGATCGAAGAGGGTGCGTTTAAAAACTGTGTAAACCTTGTACTTGATAATCCAAATGGAGTAGGAAGTTCCTTTGGAACAAGCATTGAGAGTATCGGTAATAGTGCATTCGAAGGCTGTCTCTCATTGAAGGAAGCCGTGTTCCCATCCAGTCTTCTTTCCATCGGAGAGAGCGCATTTGCAAAATGTACTTTGACAGAATTAAAAGACCGTGAACTTCGATATGCCAATAGTGAAAAAACGGCAAAATACAGAATGAATCGTACGAAATATGGAACGATTGTGATCAAATATGGTCTTTCTTCCGTTGACTTTGTACGAGCCACAAAACTGGAAGAAATTGGAAAGAATGCATTCCAGCAGACCAATATCAAACAGTTTGATCTCTCAAAAACAAAAGTAACAAAAATTGAAACGGGACTTTTGCAGCAATGTAGTTATCTGGAAACGGTTGCTTTTAGCGATCTGACAGAGAGTATGGCATCGAAGGTGATCAGTGATGACGTTTACCTGAAAAAACTTACGGCGCCGATCAGTTCGACAATGGAAGGCGATACGGTTAGTGGTGTATATGGCAGCAAGCTCGGTGGCTGGGTAGATACAGATCCCGCTCTTGTGCTGACACAGCCGGAAGGCGACGTACAGCCGCTTCCGATCAACCGTGAATACGAACTGAAGATCAATGCGTTAAATAAAAAGACCCTTTATAAGGGAAGTTCACCAACAATCTCCGTCATTGATAACGAAAAGGAAAATGTAATCTATACGGTAAAAGGCGGAAAGGAAGTTAAGACAAACTATCGTGGACTGGGTGCCGATGTAATAGAGGATGCCAAAGGAAAATATCATTTTGTCATTACGGGAACAGAGTATATTGACAAAGATAGTCCGGTTACGCTTCGTGTTAAATTTGCAACAGGACTTCAAATTCTTGACTCCGATGATTATTGGCAGAGTTCACAGCAGATTGAGTACAAAGTAAGTGTTGTCGATGTTGTGACAGAAAAAGTGGCAGTCACCGCAGAAGAAGATAGTGTGGTAATAAAAAATCCATATATGTTTGTTGAAAAAAATGGAGAAAAAGTTCTGTATCTTCCATCTTCAGGAATTACTACAACAAACGGGGTAACATTGTCTGCCAATATTGAACCGGCAGAAACGACACAAGAGTATACCTGGGAATCCTCGGATACTTCCCTTATTGATTTTGTTGCGGATACAGACCAGTTTGCAGACGGAAAGGCAACGATCAAGATTAAAAAGGCAGATGCTTCCAAGACAGGAACGGCAATTATTACGGTTACATCCGGTGCAAAAACAGACCGGATTACGGTGGTATGCCAGACTTCGGCATCGGGATTTGATACCGTAAAGACAACCGGTGACAATCTGCCGGATAATCTGGTTACGAGTGTCGATAAGCCATACAATCTTCCAAATGGAAATGGTGGAAAAGACCAGTTAAATATTTCACTGAAATATCCGGAAGGAACAGATGCAGAATCCAAAGAACAGTTGATATTTATTTCATCTGATCCGGATATCATCAGTGTAGATGAGACTGGAAAACTGACAACGAACAAAGCAAGTGATGAGGTAGTAACGATAACCGTGATCTGCCAGGCAAGTGGAGCAAGTAAAGTGTTCTACTTCCGTGTAACGGACGACCAGAATGTAAAGCCTGCTTCTATTGAAGTTACCGGAAAGAATGACGTAGACATTGATGCAAGCATTCAATTATCAGCAAAAGTAAAACCGGTTAATGCTGTCAATAAAGAGGTTGAATGGCAGGTGAAATCCGGGGCACAAAATATTTCTGTTGATGACAAAGGAAATGTAACCGGATTGAAAAAAGGAACGGCAACCGTAATTGCTGTTTCCAAGGAGGATAGTAATGTGAAGTCTTCCGAATTTAAAATTACGGTTCATTCACCGGCAAAATCCATTCAGATACTGGATTCGGCAATTACAATAGAAGCCGAAAAAACGTATACGATTACAAAAACGAATAATACATCGGCGAAGAACGGCTATGTAATTGAACCGGCAGATACCGATGATGCCATTGAGTGGAAATCAAGCAATGAAAACGTGCTGACTGTAACCGTTACCGGAAATAATGTAGTTTTGAAGGCAATTGCTGAAGGTACGGCAAAACTCAAAGCAACCGCTACATCCGGGGTTTCCAAAGAGGTTACTGTCACCGTGGAACCAAAGAAAATAGCGGTTGCCAGTATCAGTATCACCAAAGAAGTAACATTAAATGTAGATGAGACGCATGCACTTGTACCGAAGTGTCTTCCGGAAAATGCAAATGAAAAGGTAACATTTACCTATTCTACAAACAATGCAAAAGTGGCAACGGTAGATGCCGATGGTGTCATTCATGCGGTTGGTCCGGGAACAGCGTCGATCACAGCCAAAACGAATACCAATCGTTCAGCAAGCTGTGCCGTAACAGTAAAACAGCCGGCGAAAGAAATTAAGATTCTTGATGGACCACTTACGCTGGAAGAAGGAAAGACCTATACGATCAATAAGACCACAAATGCTTCGGCAACACAAGGTTATATCCTTAATCCTTCGAATACTACGGATACCGTGAGCTGGTCAACAAGCGATTCGAAAGTGGCGGCAGTTAGTGAATCAGCATCGCGTGTGACAATAACAGCAGGTTCGTCCGGAACAGCGGCGTTGACAGCAACGACGTCCTCCGGAGTGTCGACAACCGTTACCGTAACGGTTGTAGCGAAGAAGATAAGTGTAACGGGTATCAACATTACGAAAGAAGTAACATTGAATGTAGGTCAGACACACACACTTACACCGACCGTTCTTCCGGAAAATGCAAATGAAGTTGTTACCTATACATATTCTTCCAATAATGAGAAGGTAGCGACCGTAGACGCGAATGGTGTGATCCATGCGGTTGGTCCGGGATCGGTATCCATTACGGCGAAAACAAATACGAATCGTTCGGCAAGCTGTTCCGTAACGGTAAAACAGCCGGTGAAAAGTATTAAAATTCTGCTGAATAAGCCAAATGTGAAGAAAGTATATATGGCAAAAGGCCAGACGCTTTCCATAAAAGCAGAGAAAAATCCGCTGACAAGTACAGATACATTTTCTTATAAGACCAATAAAAAGAAAGTGGCTGTCGTTTCTGCGGCAGGTATGATCACGGCGAAGGGAAAAGGAACAGCCAAGATCACAGTACAGGCTTCTTCCGGTAAAAAAGCGACGATCACAGTAGTGGTTTCGAAGAAGCAGGTGAAGGCAAAGAAAGTGAAAGTAAAAGGACCTTCCACGATGAAACAGAAACAGGTTAAGAAATTGACGGTTTCCCTTGTGAAAGGAAATTCTACTGACACGATCAGTTTCAGCAGCAGTAATTCAGCAGTTGCTACGGTAGATAATTACGGAAATGTAAAAGCACTGAAAAAAGGCAAAGTAAAGATTACCATACAGTCTTCTTCCGGAAAGAAAGCAGTAAAGAAAATTAAGATCAAATAAGTAACATATCGGAAAACCTCCTTGCATATACTGTAACAGTTTAGCAAGGGGGTTTTTTTATGGACAATGAATATAATGTATATGAAGATATCAATACAAGAACCGGTGGAGAATTGTATCTGGGTATCGTAGGTCCGGTTCGGACCGGGAAAAGTACATTTATCAAAAATTTCATGGAACTTATGGTAATACCGGAAATGCAGGACGAAGCAGAAAAAGTACGTACGAGAGACGAACTGCCGCAGTCTTCCGATGGGAAAACGATCATGACGACAGAGCCGAAATTTATCCCGAAAGAAGGGGCGCGGATCCAGATGCCAAGTGGGGAGAGCGGAAAAGTGCGTCTGATCGACTGCGTAGGCTTTGTCGTAAAAGATGCGGTTGGATATCGGGAAGAAGAAAAAGAACGCATGGTAAAGACGCCGTGGTATGACGAAGAAATTCCATTTACCAAGGCGGCGCAGATTGGAACAAGCAAAGTAATACGGGAGCATTCGAACATAGGAATTATCGTAACGACCGATGGAAGTTTTACCGAATTATCCAGAGAACAGTATATCGAAGGGGAAGAGAAGACCGTGGCAGAATGCAAGGTCGCAGGAAAGCCTACGATCATGATCTTAAATACCCGTGTGCCGCATCAGGAATCCACAAAAACACTTGCCAAAAATTTACAGGATAAATATGGAATCAGCGTCCTGGTAATGGATTGTAAAAATTTGAAAAAAGAAGATGTGTTTTCCATGATGGAAACCATTTTGGCAGATTTTCCAATTGGCCAGATTCAGTTCTATTTTCCAAAGTGGGTTGAATTTTTAGACAGAGACCACTGGCTGAAAAAGGATTTGATGACGAAATGCCTTGAAATGCTGAAAAATATGCATGTCATGCGGGATGTCAACAAAGACACGATAAAACTGGATGCTGATTATGTAAAAGGAATCTACATACAGGATAAGCAGATGCAGAATGGAGAAATTCATGTGGCGATCGAATTTGAAGAACGATATTATTATGAGATTTTAAGTGATCTTATCGGTACACCGATTTCCGGTGAATACGAGCTGATCGCAACATTAAAGGAACTTGCCGGAAAGAGGGCAGAATATCAAAGCATCGAGACGGCGTGCCAGCAGGTAAAAGGCCGCGGATATGGAATTGTCACACCGACGATGGAAGAGATCGAGATCGCCGAGCCGGAACTCATCAAGCACGGAAACAAATACGGGGTAAAGATCCGGGCAGTCTGTCCGTCCCTGCATTTGATCCAGGCAAATATCGAGACGGAGATCGCACCGATCGTAGGAAGTGAAGAGCAGGCAAAAGATCTGATCGAATACATTGAAAAAAATGGAAAAGAAAATCCGGATGGAATTTTTGATACCAATATTTTTGGAAAAACGATCCGACAGCTGGTGGACGACGGTATTCTGAATAAGGTGAACCGTCTGACCGAAGAAAGCCAGGTGAAACTGCAGGATACGATCCAGAAAGTGGTAAATGATTCCAACGGTGGTCTGGTTTGTATTATTATATAATAATAAAATTGGCGGCACAGGATGGTTGTTTCCTGTACCGCCGGTTTTATTTATGAAAGATAAATACTTTTATTTGTTAGAGCGTCTCCAGATATGCATGCTTTCTGCTTCTTTGATCAGATCATCGCGGAAGTCAGGATGCGCTACAGAGATAATAGCCTCTGCTTTCTGCCAGGTGGAAAGTCCTTTCAGATTTACTTTACCATACTCAGTAACAAAGTAGTGGATATTTGCACGGGTATCCGTAACGATAGATCCATTTGCTAATGTCGGGCGGATACGGGACACTTTTTCACCCTGTTTATTGGTAAAGGTAGAAGAACAGCAGATAAAACTCTTTCCGCCTTTGGAGAGATAAGCACCAAGAACGAAGTCAAGCTGTCCGCCGGCTCCACTGATGTTTTTAATTCCGGCACTTTCCGCATTGACCTGTCCGTACAGGTCGATATCTACCGTATTATTGATAGAGATAAAATTATCCAGTGCGGAGATCGAGCGGATGTCATTCGTATAATCGACAGGCGCGCTCATGCACTCCGGATTGTCATTTAAGTAATCATACATTTTCTTGGTACCGGCGCCAAAAGCGTAGGTCTGACGATAGCGGTCAATGTTTTTTCTTGCTCCGGTGATCTTGCCTGCTTTTGCGATATCAACAAAGGCATCTACGTACATTTCGGTATGTACACCGAGATCCTTCAGATCGGATTCTGCAATCATCGTACCGACAGCATTTGGCATACCGCCGATACCGAGCTGGAGACAAGCACCATTCGGAATTTCTTCTACGATCAATTTGGCAACCGCCTGATCGACATCGGTAGCAGCCGCGCCGCCGCCCATTTCACCGATCGGTGGGTTATCGCCTTCCACAACCATATCAACCTTGGAAATATGAATGCCATTCTCGAAGCCGCCAAGACAGCGAGGCATATTTTCATTGACCTCGACAATGATCACTTCGGCGCGTTCACAGCAGGCTGCCAGATGAGAAGCACTTGGACCGAAACTGAAATATCCATGTTCATCCATCGGCGATACCTGAAAGACCGCTACACGCGAAGGACAGCTTAAATCACGGTAATAACGTGGAAGTTCCGAATAACGGATCGGAGCGTAGAAAGAAAATCCCTGTGCAACGGCTTTTCTTTCAATGCCTCCCATATGCCAGGAGTTCCATGTCATATGAGCCGCAGGATCTTCAATCTGGAAAATTTCCGGAACCCACATCAAGATTCCACCGCGGAAGTTTACGTTCTCAAGGGATGGCAGTCGTTTCGCCACTTCTTTATCCACGGCAACCGGAGTGTTGACACACCATCCATAATCGACCCAGTCACCGGATTGAATAACGTTAGCAGCAGAAGCTGCTGTCGTAAGTTTGTTTTGATACATCTGTTGGTAATCCATAATAAAGACGCCTCCTAATTATTTAAGTTGTATGGTAACTATTAGGCTTACTGTGCAGAAAGCAATGTCTCCAACGTGCAAGCACGTCGATCCATTGTTTTTGCACAGCAAGCCTGAATAGTTACCGTTAGACTTTGATATTATTTTAACATTTATGAAAAGGAGGGTCAAGGGGGAACATTTGCAAAAAAAGATTGATAATTATTTGACAATAGGGGGGAATGGTGTTATTATGTACTTGTTACTTGGTAAGATGGATTGTTAAAAAAATAACAATGTAGTCATTTTTTGCCAGGCAGCAAATACGATTGGATGCAGAAATGGAGCAAATTATGGTTAAAGCAGTCTATCCCGGAAGTTTTGATCCGGTTACCTACGGACACCTTGATATCATCGAGAGAGCTTCCAAAGTAGTGGATGAAGTGATCGTTGCCGTTTTGGTAAACAGTGGGAAAAATCCATTGTTTTCGATGGAAGAGCGGGTAGAAATGCTCAGAGAGGCGACGAAAAATTTTGACAATGTCCGCGTTGAGACATTTCAGGGACTGACCGTAGATTTTGCAAAGGAAGTTGGAGCCAAAGTGATGGTTCGCGGGCTTCGGGCGGTATCGGATTTTGAATCGGAAATGCAGATCGCACAGACGAATCACAGTCTGAATCCGGAGATTGATACGATGTTTTTTACCACCAGCCTGGAATATGCATTTTTGAGTTCAACGATCGTGCGGGAAGTGGCATCGTATGGTTCGGATGTTTCGCAGTTTGTGCCGCCGGTAGTTGAAAAAAAATTGAAGGAAAAGTTCACTAAAAAATGTTTATAAACTGGATTCTATCCAGCTGTAATATAAAAATCAAGAAATGACAAAAAACAAGGAGGATACATATTATGTCTAAAAAAGTAGTATTAGCAGGCGCATGTCGTACTGCCATCGGTACAATGGGTGGAAGCCTTAGTACAACACCAGCACCAGTGCTTGGTTCTATCGTGATCAAAGAAGCTTTGGAGAGAGCCGGAGTACCGGCAGATCAGGTAGATCATGTTTACATGGGTTGTGTAATCCAGGCAGGTCTTGGACAGAACGTTGCACGTCAGGCTTCTATTAAGGCAGGACTTCCAATTGAGACACCTGCAGTAACCGTAAACGTTGTTTGTGGTTCCGGTTTGAACTGTGTAAATATGGCAGCACAGATGATTCAGGCAGGAGATGCAGATATCGTAGTAGCAGGTGGTATGGAAAACATGTCCATGGCTCCATACGCTTTGAAACAGGCTCGTTTCGGATATCGTATGAACAACAATACCATTATTGATACCATGGTAAACGATGCTCTTTGGGATGCATTCAATGATTATCACATGATTCAGACAGCAGATAACATCTGCAAGGATCCAAGATGGAACCTGACACGCGAAGAACTGGACGAGTTTGCTGTAGCAAGCCAGACAAAAGCAGTAGCTGCTCAGGAAGCTGGTAAATTCGACGATGAGATCGTGCCGGTTGAAGTTAAAAAGAAAAAAGAGACAATTATCTTTAATAAAGATGAGGGACCACGTCCTGGAACAAGCATGGAAGGTCTTGCAAGACTTCGTCCAATCAACAAAGACGGTTTTGTTACCGCCGGTAATGCTTCCGGAATCAATGATGGTGCAGCAGCGATCGTTGTTATGAGCGAAGAAAAAGCAAAAGAGCTTGGTGTAAAACCTATGGCTGCTTTCGTAGCAGGTGCTCTTGGCGGTGTTGATCCAAGCATCATGGGTGTAGGACCGGTTGCTTCTACAAAGAAAGTTCTTGCTAAGACAGGCATGAGCGTAGATGACTTTGATCTTATCGAAGCAAACGAAGCATTTGCAGCACAGTCAATCGCTGTAGGAAGAGATCTTGGATTTGATCTCAGCAAATTGAACGTAAACGGTGGTGCGATCGCACTTGGACATCCGGTAGGAGCTTCCGGATGCCGTATCCTTGTAACACTTCTTCATGAGATGCAGAAACGTGATGCAAAGAAAGGTCTTGCAACACTTTGTATCGGTGGAGGAATGGGATGCTCTACAATTGTAGAACGTGACTAATTTCTGAAAAAACAGTACAGAAAGGAGAGTTCCCAAAATGGAATTCATTACGTATGAAGTAGAAGACAAAGTTGGTATTATTACCATTAACCGTCCAAAGGCATTGAATGCTTTGAACAGCCAGGTGCTGGATGAGTTAGATGCTGCATTGGATGGAGTAGATCTTGATGTGATCCGCTGTCTGATCCTTACCGGAGCCGGAGAGAAATCTTTTGTAGCCGGTGCAGATATCGGAGAGATGAGCACATTGACAAAAGCAGAGGGAGAGGCTTTCGGTAAAAAAGGAAATGATGTATTCCGCAAACTGGAGACATTCCCAATCCCTGTTATCGCAGCAGTAAACGGATTTGCCCTTGGCGGTGGATGTGAGATCTCTATGAGCTGTGACATCCGTATCTGTTCTGAAAATGCTGTATTTGGCCAGCCGGAAGCAGGTCTTGGTATCACTCCTGGATTTGGTGGAACACAGCGTCTTGCTCGTGTGATTCCTGTAGGAATGGCAAAACAGATGATCTACACAGCACGCAACATCAAAGCAGAGGAAGCATACCGTGTCGGACTCGTAAATGCGGTATATCCTTTGGAAGACCTTATGCCGGCAGCAAAGAAGATGGCTGCAGGTATTGCTATGCAGGCTCCGATCGCTGTTCGTAACTGCAAGAAAGCAATCAATGAAGGACTTCAGGTTGATATGGATCAGGCAATCGTGATCGAAGAGAAACTTTTCGGCGACTGCTTCGAGACAGAAGACCAGAAAGCAGGAATGGGTAACTTCCTTGAGAAAGACAAAGAGAAAAAACTCAAAGTAGTTCCTTTCCAGAATAAATAATTTTAGCATTAAAATAATGATTCCCCGGATCGGCACTGTCCGATCCGGACAATACAAAAAAACGGAGGTATGTATCAATGAAAGTTGGCGTTATTGGTGCTGGAACAATGGGTTCCGGAATTGCTCAGGCATTTGCTCAGACAGAAGGTTATGAAGTATGCTTGTGTGATATTAATGATGAATTTGCTGCAAACGGTAAAAACAAAATTGCAAAAGGTTTTGAAAAACGTATTGCAAAAGGAAAAATGGATCAGGCTGCTGCAGACAGCATCCTTGCTAAGATCACAACAGGTACCAAAGAAATCTGTACAGACTGTGATCTGATCGTAGAAGCAGCTCTTGAAGTAATGGATGTTAAGAAACAGACATTCAAAGAACTTCAGGATATCGTAAAGAAAGACTGTATGTTTGCTACAAACACATCATCCCTTTCTATCACAGAGATCGGTGCAGGACTGGATCGTCCGGTTATCGGTATGCATTTCTTCAACCCGGCTCCGGTTATGAAGCTGATCGAAGTTATCGCAGGTGAGAATACACCGGATGATATGGTTGAGAAGATCGTTGCTATCTCCAAAGAGATCGGCAAAACACCGGTAGAAGTAAAAGAAGCAGCTGGATTTGTTGTAAACCGTATTTTGATTCCTATGATCAACGAAGCAGTTGGCATCTATGCTGACGGTGTAGCTTCTGTTGAAGGAATTGATACAGCAATGCAGCTTGGTGCAAACCACCCAATGGGACCTCTTGCACTTGGCGATCTGGTAGGTCTTGATATCTGCCTTGCTATCATGGAAGTACTTCAGGCTGAGACAGGTGATCCTAAATACCGTCCACATCCATTGCTTCGCAAGATGGTTCGTGCAGGAAAACTCGGAAGAAAAACTGGTATCGGATTCTACGATTACAGCAAATAATTTCGGTGGATATAGGATCCATCAAATATACAGAAAGGCGGTTCATTAATAATGGATTTTACTTTAAATCAGAAACATGAAATGGCGAGAACATTGTTCAAAGATTTCGCTGAAAATGAAGCAAAGCCGTTGGCACAGGAAACAGATGAAACAGAAGTTTTCCCACAGTCTACGGTAGACAAAATGGGTAAATATGGATTTATGGGAATTCCGGTGCCAAAGCAGTATGGCGGACAGGGATGCGATATTTTAACCTATGTAATGTGCGTAGAAGAACTTTCTAAAGTCTGCGGCACAACAGGTGTTATCGTATCTGCACATACAAGTCTTTGCTGTGATCCAATCCTTACTTATGGTACAGAAGAGCAGAAACAGAAATACCTTCCACCTCTTTGCAATGGTGAAAAACTTGGTGCTTTCGCATTGACAGAGCCAGGTGCCGGTACGGATGCTCAGGGAGCACAGACAAAAGCTGTTCTCGATGGAGATGAGTGGGTACTTAACGGAAGCAAATGCTTCATTACCAATGGTAAAGTTGCAGATGTTTACATCGTAATCGCTATCACAAGCGTAACAGAAGACAAACGTGGAAGAAAGAAAAAGAACTTCTCCGCATTTATCGTAGAAAAAGGAACTCCTGGATTCTCCTTCGGAACAAAAGAGAAGAAGATGGGTATCCGCGGATCTTCTACTTACGAGTTGATCTTCGAAGACTGCCGTATTCCAAAGGAAAATATCCTTGGACCACAGGGAAAAGGATTCCCTATCGCAATGCACACTCTGGATGGCGGACGTATCGGTATCGCTGCTCAGGCTCTTGGTATTGCAGAAGGTGCTCTTGAGACAACCGTTGCTTACGTAAAAGAGAGAAAACAGTTCGGACGTTCTATCGCTGCACAGCAGAACACACAGTTCCAGCTTGCAGATATGGCTACAAAAGTAGAAGCTGCGAAGTCTCTTGTATATAAAGCTGCATTGAAAAAACAGGAATTTGCAGATGGAGCTAAAGTTTCTTATTCAGTAGAAGCTGCAATGGCGAAATTATATGCTGCCGAAGTTGCTATGGAAGTAACAACAAAAGCAGTTCAGTTGCATGGTGGTTATGGTTACATCAGAGAATATGATGTGGAACGTATGATGCGTGATGCTAAGATCACAGAGATTTACGAAGGAACATCAGAAGTTCAGCGTATGGTTATCTCTGGAAACTTGTTGAAATAAGGAGGTTCATATCGTGAAAATAGTAGTATGTATTAAACAGGTACCTGATACAAAAGGTGGAGTAAAATTTAATCCGGATGGTACACTTGACCGTGGTGCAATGCTTACAATTATGAACCCGGATGACAAAGCAGGTCTGGAAGCAGCACTTCGCATCAAAGAGCAGAATGGTGCAGAAGTTACCGTTCTTACCATGGGACTTCCAAAAGCAGAAGAAGTTCTTCGCGAAGCTATGGCTATGGGAGCTGACAATGGTATTCTTGTTACTGACAGAGTTTTGGGAGGAGCAGATACATGGGCTACTTCTACAACCATTGCCGGTGCACTTAGAAACATTGATTATGATTTGATCATTACAGGACGTCAGGCAATCGACGGTGATACCGCACAGGTTGGACCACAGATTTCTGAACATCTTGATATCCCTGTTATTTCATATGCAAAAGATATTAAGATCGAAGGCGATTCTGTTGTTGTAGAACGTTTGTATGACGACAGAACACACGTACTGAAAGCACAGATGCCATGTCTTATCACAGCTCTTTCAGAATTGAACGAGCCTCGTTATATGACACCAGGTGGAATCTTCGATGCTTATGACAAAGAGATTACCGTTTGGGGAAGAGCAGACCTTAAAGATGTAGATGATTCTGATCTTGGTTTGAAAGGATCTCCAACAAAGATCGCAAAAGCTTCGGATAAAGTACGTAAAGGCGCTGGAGAAAAAGTTACTCCTGAGGATGCAAATGCAGCAGCATCTTACATCGTTGAGAAGCTGTTGGAGAAACACGTAATCTAAGCGAAAACAAGGAGGATCCATAAAAATGAATTTAGAAGAATATAAAGGTGTATTTGTCTATGCACAGCAGGTAGACAATGAAATCAGCAGCATCGCACTTGAGCTGCTTGGAAAAGCAAATGAACTTGCAAAAGACCTTAATACAGATGTAACAGCTGTTTTGATCGGTTCCGGAGTAGCCGGACTGGTTGATACACTGGCTGAATATGGTGCAGACAAGGTTATCGTTGTAGACGATCCTGAATTGAAAGATTACAGAACAGAGCCATATACGCATGCGCTTGCTTCCGTAATCAATGAGTACAAACCGGAGATCATGCTGGTAGGTGCTACTGCAATTGGCCGTGACCTTGGTCCTCGTGTTTCCGCACGTGTGAAAACAGGTTTGACCGCTGACTGTACCGTACTTGAGATTGGTAACTTCCCAATCAATGCTGTTCCTGGAAAAGAAGATCAGCAGAAGCACAATCAGCTTCTTATGACTCGTCCTGCATTTGGTGGAAATACGATCGCTACGATCGCATGTCCTGATAACCGCCCACAGATGGCTACCGTTCGTCCGGGTGTTATGCAGAAGATCGAGCCAAAGGCTGGTGCAAAAGCAGAAGTGATCAACTATAATCCTGGATTTACACCAAACAACAAATATGTTGAAATCCTTGATGTAGTAAAATCCGTTACGGACACAGTAGACATCATGGATGCAAAAATTCTTGTATCCGGTGGACGTGGTGTTGGTTCTAAGGAAAACTTCAAATTGTTGGAAGATCTCGCAGAGGTAATTGGTGGAACCGTAAGCTGTTCCCGTGCCGTTGTAGAGAATGAATGGCTTCCTGTAGATCGTCAGGTAGGACAGACCGGTAAAACAGTACGTCCAAATGTATACTTCGCTATCGGTATTTCCGGAGCAATCCAGCATACCGCAGGTATGGAAGAATCTGACATCATCATTGCCATCAACAAAGATCCGGATGCACCAATCTTTGATGTAGCGGATTATGGTATTGTTGGAGATCTGAATAAGATTGTTCCACTTTTGACAGAGCAGTTGAAAGCGCAGATCAAGTAATAATAACGTATGATTTTTGATTCTCCCACTGATTTTTCAATTGGTGGGAGAATTTTTTATAAGGGGAAACGGATGAAAAAAATAGGAATCGTTATATGTAATTATAATAAAAAAGACTATGTATTAAATTGTATCCAGAGTGTATTGGAATCCAAAAATCAGGATTTTGACCTGTATGTCGCAGACAATGCCTCGACCGATGGTTCGGTAGAAGCAATCGAGAAAACGTATGGGGATGCCGTTACGGTTTTGGTCAATCCTGAAAATTTAGGGGGATCCGGTGGATTCAATCTTGGAATAAGGAAAATATTGGAAAAAGGATACGAATATTTATGCTGCCTGGATAATGATATATTGGTGGATGAAAATGCAATCGGCGCGCTGGCAGATTATCTGGATGCGCATCCGGATACGGGTGTGTGTGGGTCGATCGTTTACCATATGGATTATCCGGAATATGTACAGCAGTACGGACTGGATCTCGATTTTGAAAAC
>ERZ808252.1163-NODE-1163-length-20767-cov-9.942159_pt1 | contig 20767 bp, 18 predicted proteins | sample MGYA00521242_ERZ808252 | MGnify/ENA primary metagenome ERZ808252 (study PRJEB31516, sample SAMN03275581) | gut metagenome | biome: mammalia-associated habitat; material: feces | host: Papio cynocephalus | place: Kenya | collected 2012-08-07 ...
GCATCCGGTCTTAGCTTCTCGCATCCTTTCGGAACCGGTGTGCGGTGGTTGAGGACACAGACAAGAAGAAACACACCGACAAGAAGAAGGACAAAGAGAATGCCGAAAGTGATCTGCAAAGGCCGGGAAAGAAGTAGTTTAAGCACCGATTCCCCTTAAGCCCATGATGGCAATCGCCATGATTCCGGCGACAATCAGGGCTTCTGCCGTTCCCCGAAGGGCCTTAGGAGTCGAAGAAGTGTTCTCCTTCCTCCGCTCGCGGATACAGGCGAAGATGACGATCCTGATGAGGTAGCCAAGAGAGGTTCCTAGGGCATTAGCCCTGCACTTACCGAAGTTCTGGGCCCTTTCAAGGGCAGTGGCATTTGCCTCAAGGGCAACCGCGGTATTCTCCTGTACGACGCCAAGAACGGCGCAGTTTGTCGTAATCAAGGGAAGATAGATACCAAACGCCTTATAGAGGGAAGGAGAGAACTTCTTGATGAACCTTCCGACAATCTGGACAAGGGAGGCAATGACTAAGATGTAGGTAAGGGTATCCCTGAAGGTGATCTGGCAGGGGACAAGGACGAAGTAGTAAAGCGGCCAACAGATTAAGGAAGCAAGGACGATGACGAAGACGACGGCAAGTCCCATCGAAAGGGAGTTCTTGACCTTCGTCGATACGCCCATAAAGGCGCAGATTCCGTAGAAACGGCTGAGGACGACGTTATTGACGAGCCTGTCCGTCAGAATGGCAAGCAGGAAGGTTACGATGTAAGGTGTGGCCTGAGACATATTCCTTAGGCTCCTTTCTTTCCGCTAAGAGAGGCGGCGGTGAGCCTAGCCTTCTTCCTGGCGAATTTCTTTTTGTTGTTCTTATGCATGGTGATGATGTTGATGATAAATAAGACAAGACCGAAGACGATAAAGCCGCCTGCGGCATTGGTAAAGACGGACATGGAGAAGTCGTATCCGGTCCCTTTCAGAATCGGAAGGACAATAGGACTATTGTTGCTTCCATGGATAAAGGTAAAGACCTTGCCGATTGTGATGGAACCAGAGCCGAGGATTTCCCGGATGAGGCCGATGATAGAAATGGCCAGAGTATAGCCGATGCCGTTTCCAAGGCCGTCCAGAAGGGAGTCAAGGACTCCGTTATATTTGGCAAACGCCTCTGCACGGCCAAGGACGACGCAGTTGACGACAATCAGAGAAAGGAAGACGCCAAGGGAGGAGTACAGTTCCGGTATGAAGGCGTTCGTCCTCCTTTTGACGACGGTCACAAAGGCGGCGATGATGACGATATAGGCAGGAATCTCGATTTCCTCGGGGATGAGCTTACGAAGGGCGGAAATCAGAACGTTGGAACAGACAAGGACGAAGGTGAAGAGAAGACCCATGCCAAGGGCAACCTCTAAGGAGGTCGTGACGGCCAAGGCCGGGCAGGTTCCTAAAACGGCGACGAAGAGCGGGTTGTTCTTAAAGATACCGGTGACAAAGGCAGCCTTATGGCGAAGAGAGGATTCGCTCTTCGGTTTTGCTTTCTTTGCCGGCATTTCACTAGGCTGACTGACAGGCGAAACATTTTTATCCGCAATCATAATTAACGGGCCTCCGCATCCGAAATGGCTTCCATCCTCCTATTGACAAGGAGGTCAGCACCGGAGGAAGCGCCGGCGACAATTTCCTGCCTATTCTGCTTCAGGAAGGCTTTCCGGTCGGAAGAAGCATTAAAGGCATCGATGAACTTACTCTTAATCCTTCCATAGTAGCTAGGCGTCTGACCGTTTTCGATGACGGCAATCTTACCAAGGGCACCGCCGATATAAACGGCAAAGGAGATTTCCCTGTGTTTCTTTCCGCCCTGAGTGTCGTTTTCACCCTTCAGGTCATAGACATAGGCGACATCCTTTCCGCCCTTGGTAGCCTTGTCGATTTTCTGGATAAAGGTCCCGGTTGCATTGCTAATCTGGGTGAAGGCATCGACCTCTCCGGAATCAAAACAGGCAAACCGGGTATCCCTTGTCGCCGTTCCGTCACTGATTGTCCTCGCCTCCTTGGCAAAGCCCTGAAGGGCAGTCTGCGCGGCATCCAAGGCCGCAGAGGAAGAGGAAGAATCCTCATCATCCTTATTGGCATCATAAGGCCAGGTAGGGCCGGCCGTAATGTCATCGTCCGAACTTCCGTTTCCTTTAAGGGAATCGAGATAGGCCTTTTTGTCCTTGGCGGAATTGAATCCGGAGACAAAGCCTTCGGCCGAGGAAGAAGCCGTATAATCCGGTCCAAAGCACCTATTCCCGTACTGGTTATCCTGATTGATGGCTAGATAGACCGGAATAGTCTCATCATCCGCCTTGAGGGCGGAAGAATAAATCCTTCCGACTTTGCTATCTCCCTTATTGGCGGTGTAGGCATTCTGAACATAAGTGAGCTTATAGGCGGAAAGAGATTCCTCGGAATAGTTGTCCGCCTGATCGCCGAAGAGCTCAAGTGCCTCCTGAGGAAGTCCGGCCGTGACGGAGGAACCCTTGCCGGAGGCAAGGTCCTCTGCCTCGGTGACCCTGTTGTTGATCAAGGTTGCTCCGAAGGTCGCCCCGCATTTAATCTGGCCTAGGGCCTGTTTCTTGTTCTCCTTGGCGGCTTGGTTATAGACGGAAATATAGTTGTCTTCCAAGGTCGTCTTATAGGATTCCGTGTTCTCCAGAATGGACCTATCCGTCAGGCTGCCATCGGTGTAGACACCGATAAGAAGGGAGACGGAACCATACTGGTTTGTCCCCTCGGTCTGGAAGAGGGTTCCGATCTTGTTTCCGTTCTGCGAGGCATCCCAGCTCTTCTTAACATAGGTTAGCTTGTATGAGCTAAGATCGTTTTCTTTTTCGGCGATGTCGACATCGTTTCCAAAAGGAACTTTTTTCTGTTGTTCGACTTTCTTTAAGGCATTGGCGGCAATCACCGGTTCGGTAATGGCATTGACAAGGCCGATAAGACCGGCGGACACGCCGGCAATCACGGCTAAGGTAACCGAGACTTTAAGAATTTTCGATTTCATTTAGAAAACCCTCCTGCATCCTGCCCAGATCCTAATCAGGGTCGGAACGAGGATGACTGAAGCAAGCAGGGTCAGATTCTTCCAGGTATATCGGGTAGTCGACCATTTATAGTAGCCGATGACCGGAGTCAGGGCATTGCCCATCAGAATCGAGAAGGCAGTACCCTCCGGAAGAGAACCGAAAAGACGGATAATCCTCGTGCAAACGCCAAGGAAGGCGCCATAGATCAGACGGTCCGGATGGGTGAGCGGGGAAGTGACGGGGTCAGTCGCCCTGAAGACCGCGCCAAAGAGTAGACCGCCGCTTAAAAGCTGGTAGGTCCTGAAGACGAAAGGATAGGAAGCAGAAAGAGTGGACTTATTGGCCCCGAAAATGATGGTGCCGAGAATCAGTGACCTAAAGGCGACCGTTCCAAGGTACCTAGCCGGAATACGCCAGTCGATGGTATGCCGGACGATAAGATAGACAAGCCCCACAAGGATGGCGATCTTGCAGGTCTCCCCGACAAGGCCGGTCCTCTTTCCGAGGAACCTGTCAAGCAGGGCAGAGGAATTGATGGAATAGACCTTATTGGCAAGGGAAAAATGGGAAGGGTCAAGGCTTGTCGCACCGGTGAAAATCTCATTAGAGAGGAACTTACCGGCAGAAGGATAATCGTAATGGCTTCCAAAGCAGAGTTTGGCGAAGACCCAACCGACAAGGGCAGGGTTGAAGATGTTCTTTCCGGTTCCGCCGAAGATAAGCTTGCCAATCACCATGCCGAAAATTGCCCCGATGATAAGCGGATAGTAGATGAAATTCGGATTGTCTTTTGTGGCAACCGGCCTCCTTAAGCCATAAATGACACCGGAGACAAGAGGGACCGTAATGGTATTGAGGGTAAAAGACTTTTTAAAATTGTCCCACCACTGTTTAAAGGTGTGCTTCTCTCCGTCATAAGGGATTCGATGATAGATCAGGACAAAGACAAGTTCGCAGAGGAACCTTGTCAGAATGGAAAGAGAGATGTTGCGAAGGGCAGGGATAGGATAGTAGACAAAGGCAGCGATGACGACAGGGAGAAGGGCGATTAGGACATCCAGCATCCTCCGGGAGACCGAATCCTTCCGGCGGATAAAGGGACCACTAACTTTGACGAATTCCATATTACTTTAACCTCGCAATGACTTTGGCACGGGCGACGGAAGACATGACGTCGATATGGCTCGTGCAGGAATAGGAGCATAGGCCACAGCCGATGCAATCCTGAGGATGGAGAAGTTTAATCTTTTCCCGGTCGACAGGCCTTGTATTCCTAGTGTTCCTGATGGTAACCGGCTGAAGGCCGACAGGACAGGACATCACACAGGATCCGCAGCGGATGCAAGGTGAGACCTTCACCTTCTTGTCATTGAAGACAAGGATGGAAGGAACGTCCCTTGTGACAATGGCATCATCGCTAGGAAGGGAAGTCCCCGACCTAGGACCGCCAAGGACAAGGACTTTCTTTGCGCCAAGGCTATAACCTCCGCAGGCGGCAATCACGTATTTGACCGGAGCACCGATCCGGACCTTCACGTTGGCAGGATTCCTTACGCCGTTGCCGGAAACGGAAACCAGACGTCCGACAGTAGGAAGGTTATATTTGATGGCGTTATAGATACTGACAACCGTGGCAACGTTAAAGTTCCTGATTCCGTATTCCCTAGGAAGATGACCAAGAGGGATGACTTTCCCGGTAACGGATTTGACAAGAGCATTTTCCCATCCCTGAGGATAGTCATTGCTTACTGTCCTAGCCGAAATGGCAGAAGTCTGGTTTGCCGAAAGATATTGCCCATAGGCCTGGAACAGGTCCTGATCTTTCTTCTTGAAGCAGATTACCGCCTTAGGGGAGGAGAAAGCCTGCCTAAGCAGCTTCGTTCCCTTAATGACGCTTTCCCTTTCTTCAAGGGCAAGGGCATGGTCGCAAGAGACAAATGGCTCGCTTTCTACGGCATTAACCAGGATGGTATCGATTTTCTTATCGGATTCAAAGCGAAGATAAGTAGGATAACTGGATCCGCCAAGTCCGACAGAGCCAGTGTTTTTTAAGATTTCGGCCCTGTCCTTTTTGGTGAGGTTTGAGACTTCCTCATCGGAACGCTCTTTTCCGAAGCCGGGATCAGAAGTATCCTTTCCATCGTTCTCGATTTTCCTGAACTCGACCCTCTTTCCGTTCCGGTAGTAATGTTTTTCCAGTCCGGAATAGGTTCCCGAACAGGTGGCATGGATAGGTAGATCAAACCCTTTCCCGTGACGCCTTCCGATAACCTGGTAAAGCTTGACCTGATCGCCGGGCTGGACATAGATGTCGGCCTTAGGGCAGCTTGCATTCGTCGCTGCGATATACAGGAAGGGAGGGAGCTTAAGCGAGATAGTCGGCTCGGTAGATACTCTCATCCTTCCCTGAAGTACTTTAGTCTTCCTAATCATTTGCTTTTCGCCTTTTACTTTTTCAGGGCAGCCTGAAGTGCACCATAGATAGAAGCAGCGATACGGGTATCAGTCTGCGTGGCACCTGCCCCAATGAAGCGGACAGAAGCAGGAGTATAGGTGTTCTTCTCACTGTCATTCGGATCGAATTCGACCTTGGCGGCAGCAAACTGCTGGGCAAGCTCTTCGTTGATGGTCTTTCCGATAAGGGCGCTATCGATTTCCGCCTTGACGGTCGTGTAATACTTTAGATAGTCACTGCGGGAAGAGGTAGAGGTGAAGGTATAGCTTGCGGTGAAGTTCGTCGCGGCGGCCCAAGACTTAGCAGAATCCTCAATCTTCGGTTCTCCGGTCTCTACAGCCGTAATCTTCCTGTCGTTATCATAGGTAAGCTTGACGGCGGCACCATAGTAGCTCTGCCAGGACGAGATGTAGTAAACGGTATAGCCATAGACATAAGCGGCACCGGTTTTCGAATCCGTACCTTTCTTTCCGCCCTGGTGGAAGGTGTTATCCTTGATGTCCGTTCCTTTGACAAGCTTTAAATCCTCAAACACATTCTTTGTGAAGGGATCAGTGGCAAGCCTATAGGCAGAGGCAGCCTCGAAGAGGGCGACATTGATTCGGCTAGTCGTCTGGGTGGCACCTGCGCCAAGGAAGTCATAGTCGCCAGGAGTGAAGATAAGATTGCCGTCATTATTTTCCACGCCGGCGGAGAGAGTGGATTTATAGACATCGGCGGCAGTCTTTCCGCTTAAGGCAGCCTTCCTATCCTGGATAAGGTACTGGGCATAGTTATCAAGGTAGAGCGGATCAGAATCATAGTGGGCACGGTAGATTGTCGTCCTATTGACATCACCTTTTTGGGAGACACCGACTTTGACATCAGTGATGTTCTTATTCTTGTCAAAAGTCAGAGAGACGGCGGCACCATAATAGCTGCCCTTGGACCAGGGATTCTCATAACGCCTCCAGCCATAGGCAGTCATCGTCTGGGCGTTATAGTATCCGTTCTGATTTTCCTCAGGGGTGACATAATCGGATTTAAGATGGTTGTAGGAGGCATTAATTTTCGATCCGGAAATAGTGTCGGCCCCAGTGAGGACTTCGTCGACCACTCCGCCCTCATCCGGTTTGGCTTCCACAGAGGAAAGGATGCCTTCCCTAGCGGAGGCGATGGCACGGTCCAGACGGACATTGGTCTGTGTCGCACCGGCAGAAAGAATCGTTTCGGCCGGCGTAAAGGTAGAGGTTCCAGGTTCCAGCGTGGCAGACTTGTACTTATTCCTCAGCTGTTTATTCACCACCTTGCCGACAAGCTGGTTGTTGACCAGTTCTTCGGCCTTCTGGTAGAACTCAATGAAATTATTCGGGTCAGAGACAGCGTACCAGGGAGTGAAGTTATGGGCGTCTTTCCTTGGGGTTCCTAAATAGACATGGTCGATGACGTTGTTTGCCTTGACCTTGATCTTTACGGCGGCACCATAGTAGCTGCCCCAGGACTGATACCTAGCATAGCCATAGCTTCCGTCCGTGGTCTTCCTATAGCCTAACGAAACATTGTTATCAGTAGGCCTATCCTCTGCCTTTAGGTTGTTATAGACATGGGCAAAGACGCGGGCGTTTGGATTGTACTCGCTAAGATAGGCACCGGCGGCGGCGAAAATGGCACGTTCCGTGCGGGCTGCCGTCTGTGTGGCACCGGCCTTGACCGTCGGATCATTCTTCGACGGGGTGAAGGTGCCGCTATCTGTTTCCGTCGGCTCAAGGTTCGGTTCGCAGACAGCATCCTTAAGGGAATTAAAGGCGTTCCTGACTGATTTATTGGCAAAAGCCGCGTTCAGATTCTTTTCATAGTTGGCAATATAGTCGTTATAAATATCGTACCCGGAAGTCTGTCCATAGGACGGAGTGAAGTTGTGGACGTCCTTATCCGGAGCGCCGAGCTTGATTTCCTTTATCTTTCCTTCGGCAGTGATGGTCAGTTTGACCGCAACGCCGTAAGTTCCCCATGTACTTGTGTACTCAATCCAGCCATAGGAGACCTTGACTCCGTTCACCGTCTCGGTATATCCGCCAAGATAGGTATGGGTTTGCCTGGAGCTATCATGAAAGAGGTCCTTGCTCTTGTCTAGGCCGTCAAGGACATGGGCATAGGGATCCGGGGAAATCTCGTGGCTGCCGTTAGAGGAGGAAGAAGTCTGTTCCGGCACAGAGGGAGAAACAGACGTAGAATCGCTTCCGACATTGCCTTTACAGCCAGCCAGAGAGAAAACAGGAATGAGGGAAAGAAGAGTCAACAGCTTTAAATTTTTCATATGAAACCTCGATAATGCTTTCGCACTTGTTCTATTCTAGCAGAAATTGTCCAAAATTGAACGGATTTTCCTCTTCCTGTAATGCGTTGGAGGATTCCTACTCTTTGTACTCTTTTCTGAGGGAAATCGCTTTTTCCGGATAAGGAAAGTAGGTATTGTTTTTTTCCGCGAAAAGATGACTTGCCTCATACCTTCCTTTGCTCCTCAGATAGACTTCCGAAAAATCGTAATTGCCTTTTGTCTTCCTGCTCTTGATATCGTTTGGGGAGATGTCCTGATAATCGCCCGAATATTCGCTCCCGTCGTTCAGAACGGCAAGAGGATAGCCTGAAGAAGAGAGGGGGGATAAGTCCTTAAGGGAATAGGAATAAAGTTTTCCGTCATCCCCTTTCTCTGCCTTGTAGCACACCCTAAGCTCACCGGAGGTGGAGTAAGTCTTGTTAAGCGATTCAAAAAGGGCAAACGCCTCCTTTGTGCCCTTGCAGTTCCTTATCGCCGTGGTATACCTGTCGGCAAGCCCGGCATCGTCTAAAAGGACGGAGACCTGGTCGAAGAAGGGAGCGGAAAAACCGTTTTCCGTATTGAAGATATGGTCTCTCCGGAAGATTTCCTTCTTCTGTGGGTCATAACAATAAAAATAATGTTCGTAATATCCGGATGTCGACCTGTTGAAGGGACCCTGGAACTGAAGATAAAGCTCACACGGGTTTGTTTCGCCTTGGTTGATTCTTTCGTGATTGATTGGATTGACGTAGGTGATTTTCCACGGCAAAGAATCCGGGCGGCTCCCGACGGCAAGGATGGAGGAAGAGCCGGAGTTGATCCTAAGGGAAATGTCCGGATAGAGACCCTTAAAATAATCGGCGACCGCCTTAGTCGCAAATCCCTTCGCGCATCCCCCGAGATTCCTTCTCGGAGTATATTCCTTCCCGTCCTTTACCCTCTTATTCAGCCGGACGGCTTTCTTTTCTTCGTCAAAGGTGAGGCAGCCTTTTGCCTCCTCTTTACTTTCCGGAACGCTAAGCAGGGCGTTTTGAATATCCGACGGGGAAAAATCGTCCTTGAACCGGACATTCCTTGAGAGGGAGAAAGCCTTGTTTAGGGCCTTTCCCGAATATTCGTCTTCGGAGAGTTTGTCCTCATAAAGAGAAGAGAGACTCTCGGAGAACCTATTGAACATCAAAGAAGAATTCAGGGTGAAGTCATAGCTCCGCTTCAATAAATCATATAGGAAAGGATCAACCTGTATCCTCTCTCCCGGGTGATCATTGATGTACTTGACATTGACGATGTCTTTCCTTTCCAAGGCGTTGCCCCTGTCATCCCGCTTTGTCACCTCCTTATAGTTGTAATGGTTATCGCTTAAGGCATGGTAAAGGGAGAAGAGGGAGTTAAAATCCTCGGCGATGACTTTAAGGTCATCGTCGAAAAAGTCACCGTCATAATAGTAGACCTTCCCCTGGATGGAAGTGTTAAACGGACTCACTCCGACCCTCGTGCTGCTCTCGCTAGGAGGGACGACACGGATATCGCCGGATGCGATTCCGATATAGATGGTCTGCCTGGAAAAGACCTTTTCATCCTGTCTTGGCCGGTCTGAGAGCGAGGGCGAAGAAACGGAGGAAGAAGACTCAGCCCCCTTCTTGCATCCGGAAAGGATAAAGGCAAGAGAGAGAATAAGCAAAGCGGATTTTTTCATTTCAGTTCCTCCAGTTTGGAAATCACTTGTTTCCCGTTCTCTTCAGTAAGAGAGGCCTTCTCCCTCCTATTGCCGGTAAGGTAATAGACCTCCTTAAAGGAGGAGACATATCGGGAGAGGTATTCCTGCGGCGCTTCGTCAAGGTCGGAAAAGTCTCCGTTATACTCCCCTTTGGCAGTTTTAATGCAGGGAAGCCCGTTACTCTGAAGAGGAGAATAGTCCGCCCTTTTATAAAAATAGGGTGCGCCGTCCTTTTCCTTAAGGCAGAGCCTAAGCCCGGCATCGGAAACAGAATAAATCTTATTCAGCGAATCAAAGAGTGCCTTTGCTTCGGAAACTGACGTAGTGTTCCTGATGGCTGTCGTGTACCTATCGGCAAGGCCTGTGTCATTAAGAAACACGGACACCTGGTCGAACGTCCTTGTGGAATACCCAGTGGAAGGATTAATAATATGGCTGTTTAGGATAAAGGGAGAATTAGGATCATAAACGCCCTCTCCGTCCGGAAGATAAGAGTAGAAATACTGCTCGTAATATCCGGAAGTGGAGAGGTTAAAAGCCCCATTATGGGAAATCACCACTTCATAAGGATTGTACCGGCTAAGATCGATACTTTCCTTATAGCAAGGGTTCGTATACTGGATCTTCCATTCCCGTTTGTCCGGCCGCTGTCCGATTGCCTTGATGGAAGAAGAGCCGGAATTGATGACAAGGGACCTATTAGGATATTCCTTCTGCCTCTGCCGGCAGAACCTTTCCGTGGCATATCCCTTGGCATTTCCGCCAAGAGAGATTTCCAGGTTCTTCGTGTCCTTGTATTTGTTGAAGGTGACGGAAGAGGTTGCATCATCAAAGGAGAGAAGGCCCTGCCTCTCTTCCTTTGTCCGGGGAAGAGAAGAGACTAGGGAGGAAATCCGGTTCTTTTCATTGGCGGAGAAAGAGGAGAACTTCCTTTTTGTCGTGGCGGTCAGGACGCTGTTCTTTTTGTATTCGCTATCCAAGGAACCATCCTCTTCCAAAGAGGAAAGCTTATTCTCATAGAGGTCGTTCAGCGTTCCTAAAAACCTGTTGAACTTTCCTTCGCTGTTCCTGGAAAACTCATAGCTTTTCTTTAGTAGGTCATACAGGAAAGAATCAACTTTTACCTTTTTTCCCGTGCCGTAGCTTTCATTGATTGTCCGGACATTGTTGATTTCCTCGGCCTTATTTCCCTTTTCATCATACCGGGAATAAGAATAATGCCGGTCGGAGAGAGCATGATAATAAGAAAAAGAGTAGTCAAAAAGAGAATGGATAGAAGCAAGTTCTTCTTCCGTGAAGTCACCCCCGTAATAATAAATGCTTCCGGTGATGGAAGTATCAAAAGGAGAGAGAGAAAGGCTTTCGTCGCTGTTTATCCGTATCTCCCCCTTCGTGGAAAACAGATAGGGATTCGACAGGATTTCGATTCTTTCCACCTTGTTTTCCTTGCAAGAAGAAAGGAAAAAGGAAAGAGAGGAAAAAAGCAGACAGATGATTTTGGTTTTCATAAAAAATACGCTGCCTAGGCAGCGTATCTATTTTAACAGATTCCTACAAAGGAAAAAATCAGAAGCTCCTCCTGACTACGCCAAGCGAGGCACCGGCCAAGGAAAGAAGAAGAAGAGGGATTCCCCGGAAGCCCTTGGCATCTCCATCTTCCCTTACCCGCTCATAAAGGGCAGAGAAGACAAAGGAAGACAGGGCAAAACCAATAGGCCTTGCAAGCCTAAGTCCTACCCTTTCTGCCGCAGAGACACTAGACCAGGTTAGGGCAGAGGCACCGACGGCGATTAAGGCAGTCGAGCAGGCACGTTCGATCCAGTCTTCATGGAGTTCCTTTTCAAGCTGAGGGAAGAATCTCTTGAAGGTAAGAGAGAACAGGCCTGTCCTTAAAGCAGCGATGAGGGCATAAATAAAGAAAGCCAGATAAGAAAGAATTTCCCTTCCTTTTCCGTACTTGGAGATTAAATAGCCGGCAAGAGATATAACAAGGGATTCTAGGACATACAGGCCAAGAAACACAAGACGGTGAGGGTAGTGTCTATTGCCAAGATGGATGCCATCACGGAGATCATGGCCCTGAAGAATCAGGTTCTGGGCGAAGAACGCCGTCAGAATTGCACCGATGAACTGCATATTACTCAGCCTCCTTCAGTTTGGACTTTTCCTTCTTATCCTTATGGCTAAGGACTAAGTCAAGGATGGAACGGTAGATTCCCCTGAATACTCCGGCAAAGAGGAAACCGCCGAAAGGCTTGTCAAGGATAGGAAGGGAGAACACGTCCTTCGACCAGAGAATCGGTCCGTATTCCTGACCCTTGGCATCATAGAAGGTAATCCTTCCGGTAGAAAGAACTTCACGGAAGAGGGAAATAAGGATTAAAGCAGCAAGGAAGCCAAGGAATGAGCCAAGGGAATAGCCCCTGGTATCGGAAAGAGGATGGAAGAGCGATTCGTCAGCCTGATCGAGAATGAAAGAAGAGGTACAGAGGAAGGGGACGGCGATAGTCAGAAACTTTCCGTTGGTTCCATTGACGTTGACATATTTCAGGAAAGAGGAGAAACGAAGCCCAAGCACCATTCCGAAGATGGTGGATAGCCCGGCTGCAAGAATAAGGGCGGTAAGATAGGCACCGACCTTATCTAGGTGTTTACGGAGAAGGGAGAGGACAAGCTGAGTCACCCTAAGCTCGATTCCGGCAATAAGCCCAATAATGAGGGCTGTCTCAAGACGGGTCGTGGAGATCCTGACCAGAGTCAGACCGAGAAAGAGGACAAAGAACGGATTCTTATAGAAAAGTCCGTCGAGGAAGCTTTTCTTAAAACCGGTTTTTTCAAGAGTTGACATCGTTAATCCCTTCCTTTCACAAAAGTCAGAGCCGCATCGACCGCCTTCTTCCTATCAGAATAAGTCTCTTCGGCTGTCGCTCCGGCCCTGACATCTTCTCCGCCAAGAGTGTAGCCGACAAACCTTTTTCCTTCGTTATCCTGAGCCTGTCCGGCGCCAAGATCATCCGCCGCCCCGGCATCGATGAAATGATAGTAGGTGACGATAGAGTCCTTGACCCCGATAGCAAAGTTAAGCGAACCATAGCTTCCGTCATAAGAACTCAGACCAAAATAATAGGCAGAGACCGAAGAAGAAGAAAGATAGACTTTATCGGCTTCCTTAATCATTTTTGAATCATCACTAGAGAGAGAGGAAAGATCAAGAGCATCCATCCCGGTCGGGGAATCCTTTTCAAACCTACTCATCACATTATCGGAAAGAGGGCTTTTCTCCGGAACGATTCCGAAATATAGTCCAACGGAGGCACCACCAAGGATAAGGGCGGCAGAAGCACCGATAATCCAGTTTTTAAACCTTTGATTCATCTTTACCTACCTTTCAGGAACCTTCCCGTAGAAGGATTGACTTTGTTCCTAAACCCATAGACAAGGGCAGAGAGAAGGACGAGAGCAAAGAGGGAAGCATTGACGGCAATAGGAACGAGTTTCTTATTTGTCCGGCCAGTGTTGATCTTGTCAAAGAAAGGAGTCATGACATTGGCAATCAGGATGGAATAGGCGACGCCTTCCGGAGACCCGGTATAAAGACGGATAAGAAGAGTGATAAGGGCACTAGTCAAGGCAAACCTCATCCGGCCAGAGCGGCTAGTCGGAGAAGTGACTGGATCAGTCAGACAGAGGATGCCGCCAAAGAAGATACCGCCGATAGCAAGATACCTAAAGGCATCCTTGAACGCCCAACCGCCATCGCCGGCAGAAAGGAACATTAGGACAAAGGCGATGAAAAGGGTTCCGATATAAGTGACAGGGACACGCCAGTCGATGATTTTCCGGACACAAAGATAAATGCAGATGGCAAGAAGGACAAGGATAAAAGTCTCGCCTAAGGTTCCTCGGTAATTGCCGATAATCCTATTCTTAAAGGAAAGACCACTGACAATCGGAGAGAAACCGTTCTTACTGTTGATTAACCCAGTAACGGAAGCACCGGTTGAAATAGTGAAATCTTCCGGCTTCTGTCCTAGATACGTCTTCCTGTCACTTGTAAAAGCAAGTTGAAGGAAGACACGGCCGAAGATGGCAGGATTGAGGATGTTCTTTCCGAATCCGCCAAAGAACAGCTTAAAGACAAGGATAGAAAGAACTGCACCGATGGCAAGTTTCCAGAAGGGAAGGCCGATTGGGCAAAGCAAGGCAAGAAGAAGGCCGGTGACAAAGGAATAGGAATGAATGACCCGATAGAGGAACTCTTTGAACGCATCATGTTTATGTTCTTTGGAGAAGAATACGCTAAGGTTCCAGAAGATATCAGGAATCATGGCAAAGACGATTCCGGTGATGCCAAGCAGAATGACGGCTAATCCATATCCTTTTCCGGCAGTGACGAAATAGTAAATCCTACTGCTGATCCAAAGGACACAGACGCAAAGGAAGAACTCCCTCCTTTGGGAAAAGGTCGACGCCTTTCTCCGGATATGAGGTGTGAACTGTTTCGGATAATCCATAATGTTACTTCTTTGCCTCCTTCCTTGCCTTGATGACTAAGGCCTTAGCGGCCCTGACATGCTGGCTGACTTCAATCCGGCTAGGGCAGGAATAGGAACAAAGCCCGCATCCTACGCACCTATCGGCATTCAGTTCAATCCTGCGCTGAAGATCGTTTGCCTTGTAGGCCATCTGAATCTGCACAGGCTGAAGGTCCCTAGGGCAGGCTTCCGCGCAGTTTCCGCAGTGCCAGCAGGGTTCTGCCCGGTAAGACGACTTCTTCCTTACCGTAATCCCATCGGCCTGCTGAAGCAGGACGAACTTTTCGTCATCAAGGACGTTTCCGTTCCTTGGGCCGCCGTTTAGAATCTTAAGAGACGAATCGCTTTTGTATTCTGCCCTTTGCAGAAGGTCCAAGGCGTAGACGCCATAAGGGGTCAAAATATTCCTTGGTTTGCTTACTTCACCGGATACGGTGATGCAACGTAAGTCTGCGCTCTTTCCCTCCGTGAAGTAGCGTCCTAAGGAAATAAAAGTGAAGATATTGTCGACAATGGCCTGAGCCTCAATCGGAATATGGGCATACTCCTTGCCGGTAACTAAAGTGACAAGGTTGCGTTCATACCCCCTAGGATAGGCATCCTTGGCCAGCACAAGCTCGACAGGTAGAGAAGGGTACTTGGCCTTCCATTTCCTACAGGCATCGATAAGGGCAGGCTTATCCTTCTTCGTGCAGAAGGCAACTTTCTTCGCACCGCTTGCCTTAAGAAGATAAGGGATAGCAAGGAAGGCATATTCACACTCCTTTGCACCGTAGACATAGTCGGTAGTAAGGAAAGGTTCGCATTCGATGGCATTAATGATTAAAACATCACATTCCTTACCGGAATTGAACTTTCGATAGGTAGGAAACCCTGCTCCGCCAAATCCAATGACGCCGCTCTTCTTAATGGCGTTGATGATTTCCTCTCGGGAAACTTCGTTTGCCGGCTTTAAGGGAGTAAGAGTATCCCATTCTCCCTTGTGGTCATTACGGATAACAAAACAATCCCTGATTCTGCCAGAGGACCTTACCCTCTTCTGCCTACCTTCGATTTTTCCGGAGACAGAAGAATAGATAGGGAAATCATCCGGTGCACGAAGGCCCAAGAGAGTTCCCTTTTTAACGAAAGAAGAGATCGGAAGAGCGTTAATAAGGGGATTACCATGATTATCTACGCAGGGAATATAGACAAACTCCGGATCATAGGAGCAGACAGGAAGATTCCTCGTCTGCTCTTTATATCCCGGAATGTGGGCGGATTCATCTGAACGGAATAAATGAAACATTTGATTCACCTCAATTTAATATCTAGAAGAGGCCTGACCCATGGAGAGACCATGGTAAGGCGAAAAACTATTTAACCAAATAAGCATATGCTTCATGGGCAAACTGGACATAGCTCTTCGTTTCGCTCCTAGAAGCACCGGTCTTAACTCCGTTAATGGAGACATACTTATGTCCGTCAGCATCTGCGGTCTGAGAAGTGACCGCACTATCCTTAGTCAGACTTGTAAAATCAAGTCCGACAAAGGCAGTCTCGACTGCAGCGACATTCCATTTCCACCAAGTCGCATAGTTATCCGGTTTTTTGTCTTCCGGTGCACCATGGCCGGTAGTCCAATAGTTGTTTCCGTTTTCGGCTTTCGTAGCAGTCCTGTTTCCGTAGGTCACCTTGTCGGAAGAAGCGGAGCCCTTGGCATCCTTGACAATAGAAATCAGATTCAGGAACTGGGCATTATAGTACTCATTAGCCAAATAGGCACTGGAAGAATAGTACTTCAGGGCATCTTGATCGTTTCCGCTAGAATAGGTGACATATTCCCGGTTTGCTGCCTTATCCTTAGCCGTTCCGGTCCAGACTTTTCCGTTGACAGAAATAAACTGAGAATAATAATTGTTGACTTCCTCGGCTTTATCCGTCGCATCGGTATGGAATCGGACAATGGGAGCATCGTTTCCCGTATCGGAATTTCTCTGGGCCAACCTAGAAAGGAATTGATTGGTTTCGTTGATGTTGGCGTAGACAACCTTATTGTCCTCCCCAACGACAAGTTCAGTACGGGAGAAGCAATTATTATGATCTAATCCGAATTGTTCGACGACACGGGATTCACCGGTGAATGCACTTGCGGCTGTCGTAATATAGGCCTTGAAAGAAGAAATAGTGGCACCGGTGTCGACATTGTCGACAAATCCAGTCTTCGAATTTGCCGAATCGGATGCTTTCTTATAGTCGGAAGCGACCTTGGAAAGATCTTTGCCTGCCAGGGCGTTTTCAATCTTGGCAATGTTGGCCTTCCATCCTAACCCATATGCACTGGAAGGCCAATAGGTGGAACTATTGCTAGCCTTTGAATAAATCGGAGCAACAAGCCCGGCAATCTCTTTTCCGTCCTTATCAGAACCAAAGGCATAATTTGTCGTTAGAACATGATAGAGTTTGGCCCTGTCCTGTTGGCTCTTATATCCTTTGGTAAGAACATCATAATCTTCGCCTCCGTTTTTATAGGAAAGCTTGCCTTCACTAACCGAGGCAGTATAGGTTTTTCCGTTTACCGTGAGGTACTTTGCATAATAAGTGGTTGTGTTGTTGCCATCTTTTTCCGTAGTTAATGCAATGACGTTATCGCCTTCTTTTTGATCAACTGCCTTAGCGATTGAATTTCCGCTCGAATCCGGTGAGGCAGAAAAAACGACCTCATCGAAATGTACAGATTTGGCAACCTTATTTTGAATCTGGACTTCGGCACGGAGAAGGTAGCTTCCATGCCTAGAATAGGCAACACGGATTCCATCAACGATTGTTCCGGATGGCCGTGAATCCGTACTCTCCGAAGCAGAAGGAAGACTTCCTCCCCGCGGAGCACAGCCAAATAGACTTAAGGCTAAAATAGAACTGAACAGCAAAGTATTCTTCTTCATCTCTGATAAACCTCCAATGGTCATGCCATCAGTTATCGGAATAACTGATTGCGTCCCATTCTACTACAAAAGGAAAATATTGGCGCCTTTTTGCTTTAAAAACGCTTTCTTTGGCCTGGTTTCGTTGCTTGATATCAGGAATCTGCCTTCTGGATGTTGTTATCCGCGTTCTTCTTCTGAGCCTGCTCTACGATGAAATTCAACCTGTGGAAAACACCAAAAGGAATAAAGTTCCTGACAAAGAAGCAAGCTAAATAAATAAGGTAATAGCAGGCAAAGGGAACTTTGGGCTTAATCCTTGTATCGAGGAGAGGGATCGTTGCAGGGCCATTTGGCATCAGAAAGAAGAAATCCAGATTTGTGTTAGGATCGAGCTTTATCGCTATGGTGTTTGCCAGGATGGCAACAAGGGAAAAAGAGACAAAAAGAGGGAAAGACTTTAGATAATAGGAGATTCCCTTCTTTCGGTACCTTTCCATTGAAATAAACAGAAACGTCCCAGAAGATATAATGACAAGATGGTAGATTCCGGAATGAAGGCAATTGAAGATATAACGAGGAGTTATCAAAGTCGTTGGATTGACAAAATAGGAAATCCCGGCCGTGGTCCTGACAAAGGCCAGATATCCATATACGCAGTCCTTGAATCTTCCGTCAGGAAGAAAGTAAGGCAGAGGAAGGATAAGAAGGGCCGTTGAACAAAGCTGAAGAGGAAGAAGGGAGAAATCCGCCTGATGAATCACAACAACGAAGATAATCTTGGCAATTTCAAAAAGGACAAGAAAAATACCGGTTGCAGAAAGAATGAGATCCCGTTTCTTTTTATTTTTCTCTCCCTGGCAATGGTAGCCGAAAAAGATACTGATTCCCATCCTGATTACGATAAGGAAAAGAAAGGTAAGATGAAGGGCTCCGAATTTCTTAGGCTGGCTTGTCCACATCTCTTGTCCCTCCGAGCAATCAAGGATTGACTAATTCCCCATTACTATAGCACCATGAGCCTTACTGATGTATAAAAAGCGTTACATTTCGAAGGATTTTTCTTTTTTTCTTTGGCTTATGCTTATAATATTGTCATGAAAAACAAAGAAATCAACCAGCCGGAAACAGGATCGGATAGACTGAAAAAGAGCCTCATCCCTCATCCGATTAAAGACGGAACCCTTTTTCTTGTCTCACTTGTTATTATTGCAGCTGTTTTCCTTGTCAGCTTCTACTCTAAGCCTAAGGGAGACAATGACTCCCTTTTTGTCCAGATTAAATATCAGAACACCCTTCTTTACGACAAGAACGATCCACAGAAAGATACGAACATCTCCTTTCCCTCTTCCGGAGAGAAAAAAGTCGCTTTTGTCAAAGAAGACGGACCACTCTATCTTGGGGAAGGAAATGATTTTGCCTTTTACGGCAAAGGCATCACCTTCACCCTCTACAGTGATCGTTCCATTCAGGTATTGCACGATGAAGTGTTTTGCAAGGACCACGACTGCTCAAAGCAGGGACGGATTTATAGCACCTACACTCCGATTGTCTGCCTTCCCAATAGGAGGCAGGCAAGGATTGTCTCGGCAAAAGGCGGATTTCCGGAGTTTGATAACTGAAGAATATGAAAACAAGATTCCATATCAGCACTATCCGAAGGGTTTCTTTGGCTAGGAGGATTGCTCTCTCCGTCGGTCTTCATTTTCTTGAATCCCTGATTCCTTCCTTTCTCCCTGTCCCCGGCTTCCGGCTAGGACTAGCCAACATCGTCACCTTGTTTGTCCTTTATTATTATGGAGGAATCAGCTATGTCTTTGTCAGGAGGGTCAAGGTAATGCTCGTTCCCTTGATTTCCTCAGGCTTTGGCATCAACTTCTTCATGTCACTCTCCGGAACAATTCTTTGTACCACTATTTCCCTTATCCTTTATTATCTCGTCCGCCCTTCGATTTATTCGGTTTCCCTATTCGGTTCCCTTTTCCACACCATAGGGCAGCTTATTGCCTATGCCTTGTTCTTCTCGACTCCGTATATTTTCTACTATATCTGCATCCTCGGTCCACTCTCTCTGCTTACCGGAATCGTAAGGGCCATAATTAACGCCCTGCTCTTAAAGAAAATCCCATCCTCCTTCCGCACAAGGGAAAGAAAACGGCGCTGAAAGCGCTGTTTTCTTCTTCGGCTTTTCACTTCTTTCCTTCAAAGAGAACACAAGATAGAAAGCTTTATAAAACCTAGATAAATAAGAGTTTATCAATAACAAATCCTTTTTCTTTAATTCTTAAAATTTCTCTTTGAAAGCGCTTTATTTTACTTTATAATACAACTAGAACCTTAGTCCAAAGGAAGAAAGGAGCAAAACCAAAATGATTCAGTTGTATCGGGACCAGCAACCAAGGAGCGAAGAGCAGAGAAGAAAGCTGATTGACGATAATCTTGTCGACCTAGTCTATAATGCAGCCTACCTAGAAGGAGAACGGCTGACCTATGTCGAAGCAAGAGACTTCATTCTTGGAGGAAAGGACCCGACAAAACCTTACCCTATCGGACTATTAAAGATTAAAAATCTTAAAACCGCCTATTGCCGTCTGAAAGACGAAGATATTATCGATAAGCCGACCGACCTTGCAACGTTATGCGAGCTCAACCGTATCATAAACGGCAGAGGAGTCAGCCATGACGGAGGCAGAATCCGTAATTCCTTTGTCACCATTACCGGAACGGATTATGCGCCGGAAATCCCGGATTCCTATGAAGTGAACAACAAAATCCGCGATATTGTCGAAAGCAAAAAGACCTATGTAGAGCGAGGTCTTGACCTCTATTGTTACCTGAGGAAGAGTGAAGTCTTCTATGACGGGAACAAACGGAGTGCGAACCTGCTCTGCAATCAGTTCCTTCTCCGGCACGGACAAGGAATCTTCTCTATCCGTCCGGAATGGAACGATAAGTTCCTCCACCTTCTCCTCGCCTACTATAAGAGTGAGAACGCAGAAAATCTAAAAGAATTCATTTACGAAAACTGCTTCCTGAAAGACTCCTCCCTTCCTTACGTGGACTAAGAACAAGACAGTGCAAAGGCGGGATTAAGTCCTGCCTTTTTTGATGCATCATTCTCATTCAAGCAATGAAATGAATAAGCCTTGCCCGGATTCTTAGTCAGAAAGACAACTAATCACATTGACCTAAATTTATAGCAGAAAAAATCTACAAGACAGAAAAAGCCTTTCTTGATATAGTCGTTTTCTGAAGCACAAATCAGGTAGAAACTTTTAACGGATTCCTAACAACATTTTTATACATAGGTTAAGAGTCCTGTTCAAAGCTAGACACTAATATCTTATATGTCTATATACCACTCTTATTTTCTCCATTTATATGTTGAATTTGTTATTTTTTCAACTATCATAAAGTCTGCAAGACATTGATTAAGGCGCTCTTAGGAATGGTTGTCATCAAACTATCTAGTTAGGCTTGTGTGGAAAGGAGGAACACGAATATGTTTTTGCTAAAATTACTCTTCATCAGTTCGACAATTTCGCCACGGAAGCCAATACATTCAAGATTATATGGTTACCCATTATGATTGGAGAAGCCGGCCAGGAAATTACTATGTTGAGTCAGACCAATTGAACCAGATGGTTTATCTAACAAAATAATCGGAGGTTAACAGAAAATGAAAGCGAAAAAACTTGTTCTCCTAACTCTTCTATTATTCTCCTGCCAACAGAAAAACGGGCTTGAAAGAAGCCGCATGGAAGTCGGCAAATGCGAATTTGACTATGTAATAAGAGAAGAA
>ERZ808252.1166-NODE-1166-length-20747-cov-4.019379_pt1 | contig 20747 bp, 21 predicted proteins | sample MGYA00521242_ERZ808252 | MGnify/ENA primary metagenome ERZ808252 (study PRJEB31516, sample SAMN03275581) | gut metagenome | biome: mammalia-associated habitat; material: feces | host: Papio cynocephalus | place: Kenya | collected 2012-08-07 ...
CCACGACCTCTAGCGTGACAGGCTAGCGTTCTAACCAACTGAACTACTTGGCCATGTTGCGATGGTGGGAACAACAGGGCTCGAACCTGTGACCCCATGCTTGTAAGGCATGTGCTCTGACCAGCTGAGCTATGCTCCCGTTTTCCCTCAGCGCAAGAGTTATTATATCGGGTTCGAGCCCAAATGTCAAGGCTATTTTCCCTTTTTTTCAGCCCTTTCGCAAATCTTCCAAATCCTTCCTGCTGAAGGTATAGACCTGATCGCAGAACTGGCAGGTCACGGAGATCTGCTCCTCCTCCCGGATGAGCCGGTCCAGCTCCTCCCGGCCCATGCTGATCAGGGCAGACTCCACCTTCCGGCGGGAGCATTTACATTCATAGCACACCGGGTGCTCTTCCATCAGCATCAGGCCCATGCCGTCCAGAAGCTCCTCCACCAGCTGGCGGATATTCATGCCGTGAGAAAGCTTGCCGGTAACGCTGCCCGTTTCCTGGATCCGGTATTCCAGCAGATCCACCAGCCCCTCCGGCGCGCCGGGCATCAGCTGCAGCAGATAGCCGCCCGCACAGGTGACGCTCTGATCCTTCCCCACCAAAACGCCCAGGGCGCAAACCGTGGGGATCTGTTCGCTGATCACATAGTAGGCCGCCACATCCTCGGCGATCTCGCCGGAGCGCAGCTCTACCCGGCCGGTAAAGGGCTCCCGTTCGCCGATGTCCTTTATGACCGTGAGGATGCCTTCCCGGCCAACGCCGCCGCCCACATCCAGATGACCGTCTGCCTTCAGAGGCAGGATCGCCGCCGGATTCTGCAGATAGCCCCGCACATTTCCCCGATTGTCGCTGACGGCGGTGATGCCGCCCAGCGGGCCATCTCCGCGGATCTGCAGCGTGACCGAGCCGTTTTCATATTTCAGATCGTTGCCCATCATGGAGACGGCGGAAAGCGTCCGTCCCAGCGCGGCCGTTGCCAGCGGCAGAGTCTTGTGGATCTGCCGCGCCCGTTCCACGGTCTCCGTGGTCTGAACGGCGGTGATCTTCACAAAGCCGTCCTTCGTCATTCCTCTGACAATAAAATCCTTCATGCGTTCCGTCCTTTTCCAAGCTCAGGCCAGGGGCTTTTCCGCGATCAGCAGCAGGCGGCCCCGCGGCTCTTCCTTCTTCGACCCGGAGAGCGCCCGGGAAACGCGCTTCAGCCGCAGACCTGCGCCCTGCAGTGCCTGCCGCAGGGTGTCTGTGCTGTAAAAGCGCTGCTCATGCGCTTCTGTAAAGCGAATATACTTGTCATCCTCTCGACGGAACAGGTCCACCTGGTGGAAGGCCCGTCCGGAGCGCCGGTCAAAGCCGTACTGCCAGCTGGAGAAGCCTTCCTCGTCCTCCTGGACGCTGGCCGTGCCTGCCAGCGCTTCAAACATCTCCCGGGATTTCACATCAAACAGAAACACGCCGCCCGGCTCCAGAAACAGGCTCACCAGCGAAAAGGCCCGCTTCAGCTCCCGCAGGCCGGTGAGATAATTGACGCTGTCCATACAGCAGACGGCGGCGCGGACCGTTCCGTAAAGATCCAGCTCGTCCGCCCGCTGACAGATCCAGACCGGCGGGATCTCCAGCGCCCGGCATTTTTCCCGGGCAATATCCAGCATTTCCGGCGACGCGTCGCAGCCGATCATTTCATAGCCGCGCAGCGAAAGCAGGCGCGTCAGCGTACCTGTGCCGCAGCAAAGATCCAGCACCAGCCCCTCCCGGATGTCTGCCCGGGCAAGCTCTGTGCAGAGCACATCGCAAAACCGCCGGTAGACCTCCGGGTCCATCAGGCTGTCGTAATAAGCCGCCAGAGAGGTATATGCGTTCATTCGCCGTCTTCCAGGCCGTCCAGCGCCCGGGCATAGCCGCCGTCGCCATACTGCAGGCTCCGGTTCACCCGGCTGATGGTGGCGGTGCTGGCGCCGGTGACCTCCACGATATCCGAATAAATGCAGCCCTCCCGCAGCAGCTGAGCCACCCAGAAGCGCTGCTTCATGGACAGCAGCTCCGTCACCGTGCAGAGATCCCGGAAAAAGTGATAGCACTCCTCCACGGAATCCAGCTTCAGGATCGCCTCAAAAAGCTGGTCCATATGTTCGTCGCGCAGCTTATTTCGCATTGCACAAGCCCCTTTCACTGTTTCACTGTTTCACTGTATGCGTTCACAACTTCCCGCGTTACAGTTTAACACGGTAAAGGGTCTGTGTAAAGAGCCTTTTGCCGGATTTTCCGTATTTCACGGACAGCTCCAAATAAAATCGTGGAATTTGCCCTGCGCTCCGCCTGGGGAAATCTCCTCATGCCGCCCTCCCCTTCTGCATAGATATAGACCACGAAAAAAGGAGGAGATCGCTTATGAGACCGTTTCGACCGAGGATCGTGCTGCTGCACCACAAAAAGCTCGTTTTTACCGGCCTGGCTGCGCTTTTGGGCCTTTTGATCTGCGTTGCCTGTGTTTCTGCCAGAAGCATTCCAACGGCAGCCACCCTGCGGGAGCTTCCCATTTACTGCGTTCAGAAGGAAACGCCCATCTGCGCCCTAAGCTTTGACGCGGCCTGGGGCAACGAGGATACCCAGCAGCTCATCGAGATCTTTGACAAATATCAGATCAAGACCACCTTCTTCGTGGTGGGCGAATGGGTGGATAAATACCCGGAATCGGTGCAGGCGCTCCACGACGCGGGGCATGAGGTGATGAATCATTCCGACGATCATCCGTATTTTACCAAGCTCTCTGCCCAGCAGATGCAGGAGCAGCTCAGCGCCTGCAACGAAAAGATCGCCGCCATCACCGGAGAGACGCCGCTTCTGTTTCGTCCGCCCTACGGAGACTATAACGATACGGTGATCCGCACCGTGCGCGACTGCGGCATGTATGCCATCCAGTGGGATGTGGACAGTCTCGACTGGAAGGACCCCACGCCGGAGGAGATCTGCCGGCGCGTTTTGAAGCGGGTCCAGCCCGGCAGCATCATACTGTTTCACAATGCGGCAAAAAACACGCCCGCCGCGCTGCCCTTCGTGATCGAAGGGCTCATCCAGCAGGGCTATGAGATCGTTCCGGTGAGCCAGCTGATCTATCGGGAGGATTTTACCATGGACCACACCGGCAGGCAGATCCCAAACTGACCCGCGCCCCGAAGCGCTCCCTCCGGCAGCAGCTGCGGCAGCTCCAATCCAAGCAGCTTCTGCCGGAGCAGCGCCGCCCCCAGGATCACGGCCAGAGCGATCCCCGCCGTCAGATAAAAGGGCGGATCCGGCCGCAGCGCTCTTGCCTTGGCCGGCGACATCCGCAGCCGGCGGGAGGAGAGCTGGATGCTTTGCCTTGCGAGCAGCAGCAGGACGCTCAGCGTGAAAAATCCCGTCAGCAGCCGCGGCAGCGCCGCCATCAGATAAGCGCCGCCCTCCGCGCCGGACACCAGAACTGCGGCCTCCGCCGCCAGCAAAAAGCCCTTGCCCAGCAGCGCCAAAAGCGCCCAGACGCCGCCCAGACGCAAAAATCCGGAAACGCACAGGGCCAGAAGCAGCAAAAGCTCCGGCCAAAGCAGCGCGGACAGGCTCTCCTGTGCCAGCCGGCTCTGCAGCAGGCTGCGGAGCCATGGGATCCCTGCGCCGCACAGGCTTCCCGCAACGGCGCCCAGCAGCACTGCGCACGCCGGCAGCAGCCACGGACGGGGGCGGGGCGCGGTCTTTTTTATTTCCTTCGTTTTCATCGTCATCACCCGCTGCTATCCTATGGCCTGTCCCGCAGGATTAGAACCGGTACGGGGAAAACAGCTGTAATTTACGGAAAAAGCAGCCGGTCAAGCGCTTCCGGAAAGCGCCTGTCGGCGTTCAGCTGGGCCCGGGTCAGCCCCAGCTGCCGGATGCGCCAGGTCAGCTCCTCCCGGAGCATAGCCTGATATTCAGGCGATGGGGAATATTCGTGAAGAATGCATTCTCCCGCTTCTGCCGCCTGAGAAAGAATGAGAAACAGATCCGGGATCCGCTCCTCCCACAAAACGGAAACAGGCTCCGGGCAGACCATCTCCGGCTCCCAGCCCGTTTTTCCGGTGAGAAAGCCTTCTTCCTTTACAGCGTAGAGAGAGCAGGCCTTTCCGCCATAAATCCTTCGGAATGCGCCAGGGTAACACTCCCAAAGCACGGGCTGGCCCTCCTCTTCGTCCATGAGCAGATCAAAATCATCCTTGGGCACGCCGAAGCATAGAGCTGTAAGCCTGCCGCGGATGGCGTAAACATAGGGCGTCTGATGGGTGGAGGCTTGCGGGAGCAGCACGGTCAAACCGGAGACCTGAGAGGCGTGATACAGCATTGCAATTTGCTCCTTTCTCAGCGGTTTCTGAAAAAATCACCCGGAAAAGCGGCTGGCTCTTCCGGGCGATACACTTGAACTGAGCTTACATGGCCTTGATGGTGAAATACACCGCCGAGGCCAGAACATACACGCCGAGGACGATGCCGGCGATCAGCGCGGCGCTCCCCTTCAGCAGGGCGGCCAGCGCCAGCGCCGCCAGCGTCACCGCGCAGGTGAGCAAAATATAGCGCTTGTCATACTGCCGGCCCAGGATCGCATGGGTCAGCCGGCCTTCCTTTTTGGCCAGCAGCGCAAGGATCCCCGCGGCCACGCATAAAACGCCGGCCAGCAGGATCAGGGCCTTTCCCTCCAGAACGGAACGGTAGATGCAGTAGGCCGCGCTGATGGCCACCGCCTCCAGCACGCAGAAGGAAAAGAACTGCCGCTCATAAACATAAAACACCAGATACAGCACGGCGCACAGCGGCAGGAACACATAAACGATGTGCGCGCCGTTTTCCAGGCAGAAGCGCAGGATCAGGCAGCAGGCGCAGAATGCGCCGGAAAAAAGCGCATAGAGCGCCGTATTGAAGACCTGATCCCTCCGGAAGGTCCCTTTTTTGTGCTGCCTGTGCAGCAGCACCAGAAACAGCGCCGTCAGCGCGCCGCTGACCAGCGTCAGGATCAGGTTCACTCTGCGGCCCAGCAAAAAGGTGGTGCCGAAGGTCATCAGCTTGCTCAGCCAGGACATCCCCCAAAGCAGCAGGACCACAAAAACGAACACCGCCATAACGCGATTGGTCACCAGCTCCTGTGCCCGCTGTTTCTTCTGATTTTTCTCGTTCAATGAAGCTCACTCTCCGATGTCAAAATTGCCTGTTTGATACATGATGGCACAAACTGCCGCCACCGGCGCCGTCTCGCAGCGAAGGATCCTGGGTCCGATGGACACGCAGCAAAGACCCGCCTCCTGCGCCTGCGCCGCCTCCTTTTCTGAAAACCCGCCCTCCGGGCCGGTGACGACAGAAAAGGCTCTGCCGTGCTGATGCTCCCGCAGAACCTGGGAAAGGCTCCGCCGGTTTTCTTTTTCATAAAGGAACAGGGTGCATTCCGCGCCTTTCGCCATGGCGATGGCGGTATCGTAGGAAACGATCTCCCCCACCGTCACGGGCCGGGAGCGCTGGCATTGCTTGGAGGCCTCCAGCGCGATCCGGGCATACCGCTGCTGCTTTTTCTGCCGGTCCTTTTCCTCCACCTTTACCACGCAGTATTGGGAAAGAAACGGCACGATATGCGAAGCGCCGCACTCCACCGCCTTCTGGATCAGATAATCAAACCGGTCGCCCTTGGAGAGTCCGGCATAGACCGTCACAAAGGCGGAGGGCTCGTTGTCAAAGGCCGAGGACGACAGGATCCGCGCGGCGACGCGCCCCTTCTCCACCGTCTCCAGGCGGCACTGATAGGCTTGTCCGTTGTCGCAGCAGACGGTGATCTCCTCCCCGGGCCGCATCCGCAAAACACGGGAAATATGCTGGGCGTTGCTTTCATCCAGCGTCAGCGATTCGCCGCTTACCTGCCCGGCAGAAACAAAAAAACGCATGAAGTTCTCCTCACAGCTAAAAGTTATTATAACAAATAAAAAACGATTTGTCCATTCCAAAACCGATATTTCAGAAGTTTTTAGGAATTTTCTCCCTTACCGCGCATACAACACAGCGTCACCCAGCCATCCCGGGCGATCTCGTTAACGATGACCATGCCTGCCTGGCGAAAGGCCCGGCGGACCTCCTCCGCCCGGGTATCAATGATGCCGGAGAGGATCAGATGGCCGTCCTCCGCCAGCCAGCCGGGCAGATACGCCGCCATGGCGATGAGCACATCCGCCACGATATTGGCCAGGATCACATCGTAAGGCCCCTGTCCGCCCAGCTCCTGCCGCAGCGCCGGGTCGGAGAGCAGATCGCCGCAGCGGGTGCTGTAGCGCAGGCCGGACAGGCCGTTTTTATCCATGTTCTCCGCCGTGACGCGCATGGCGTTTTCTTCGATGTCGCAGGCCAGCGCGTGCCGCCCGCCCAGCAGCAGCGCCGTACAGGCCAGAATACCGCTGCCGCAGCCCACGTCCAGGATCCGCGCCCCGTCCAGCGTCAGGGCGTCCAGCTGCTCCATGCACATCCGCGTGGTGGCGTGGGAGCCGGTACCGAAGCTGGACGCGGGATCCATGGTCAGCAGCGCCCGCCCCTCCGGCACATGGGCCTCCTCCCAGCTGGGACAGACATAGAGCCGCCGGCCCACCGGGAAGGGCTTGTAATACTGCTTCCAGTTGTTTTCCCAATCCTCGCTGCGGACAGGCGAGACCTCCAGCTTCAGGCTCCCGTAAAAGCCCGTTTCGTCCTGGGCCTTCATCTCCGCCAGCAGCGCGCCCATCTCCCGGAGCCGGCGCGCGCCGTCCTCATCCGGACTGAGATAACAGCAGACGGAAGGCTCCCGCCGGGGGTTATCGAACAGTTGTTCTTCAATATAGTCCCAACGCTTTACCGGCGCGTGGACAAAGTCCTCCACGGTCTGGGGATCGTCCACCGAGCAGCCGCCGGTGATCTCCGCCAGCTGATCCGCCAGCAGCTCCGAGGCCTCATGAGTGGTGGTCACCCGCACTTCGATATAATCCATGCTTCAGTTCCTCTCTTCCCGCAAAAAAGTCTCCGCCGCCCGGATGGTGCGGCAAAAATAGTCCATGGCCTCCGCCGGGTAGCGCCCTGCGGCGGTCTCCCCCGTGAGCATCAGGGCGGATGCGCCGTCCAGCACGGCATTAAAGATATCGCTGACCTCCGCCCGGGTGGGAACAGCTGTTCGCTCCATGGAGGCCAGCAGCTGGGTCACCACCAAAAAGGGCTTTCCCGCTTGTCTGGCCTGGGCAGCCACCCGCTTCTGTACGCCGGGCAGCTCCCACAGCGGGACCGCGTTTCCCAGATCGCCCCGGGCGATCACCAAAACATCCGGCAGCCGGATCCATTGCTCCAGAGAATCCAGCCCGGCGCGGTTTTCCAGCTTGGCAAAATGGCGCAGCCCTGTTCCGCAAAGCGCCGCCCGGACCTCCTCCACATCCTCCCGGCTCCGGACGAAGGACTGCATCACGCCGGTGACGCCAAAGGAACCCGCCAGCGAAAGATTTTTCCGGTCCGCCGCCGTCAGAGCGGGCAGCGCCACGGAAAGCCCGGGAACGGCGACGCCTTTTCCGGGCGCCAGCGTCCCGCCCCGCAGCACAAGGCCCTTGCCCTCCTGCAGCACCCGGACGCACAGCCTGCCGTCGTCCAGGAGCAGCTCCATCTCCGGCTGCAGCGCAGCGTACAAACGTTCTGGCAGCGCCAGCCGGCTGAGAGGAATGCGCACTCCCTCCTCCAGCAGACACGGAAGCCCCTGCTTCCCCACCCGAAGCTCCGGCCCCTGCAGGTCGATCAGCAGCTGCGGCCGGACGCCGCACCGCTTTGCCGCCAGGCGCAGCTGCTCCAGCAGCGGGCCGCTCTCCTCCAGCGATGCATGGGAAAGATTCAGCCGAAGCCCGGTCATGCCGCTGCGGAACATTTGTTCCAGAACTGCCGCATTGGCGCAGGCCGGGCCCAGCGTACCATAGATCTCCATCATTCCGCCAGCGTAAACTCCCAGCTGCAGGCGCAGCTGTCGTCGGTCTTTTCCGGATAGCAGCTGAGAACCCGGCAGGTGATCCGGTCGTCAATGGTGTGGGCAAAGCCGGCATATTCCACCTCGCCCACCGCCTTGCAGGGGTGCCAGGGCATATTTTTCCGGCTGCGGGCCGTCTGGACCCGGCAGTCCAGCGTGCGGTAGATCATCCGGTTCCCCTCCCGAAGGATCTCATCCCGGTTGATATTGGCATAAAGCCGCAGCTTCAGCGCCTTTTCCAGCCCATCCAGGCCCGCCCGCTCCGGAAGGCCCAGGAATGCCTTGAGTTTTTTCGCTTCAATGACGGTAAACTGCTTCCAGATCTCCACGTCCTGCTCCATGGCAAGCTCCATGCCGAACCTGCGTTCGGAGGACTGGAACCAGACGCCGTCCATGGCCAGCCAGTCCTTACAATAGATGGAGATCAGCTCCTCCAGCTGCTCCCGGGAAAGCGCCTTCAAGGCTTCGTTCTGCATATGACCCATCCTCCGTATTCGTTCAAAGCTCCCTTGATTATACCGGCATTTTCGGGGAAATACAATCCTGTTTGCGTTGTTTTTGATTTTTTGCCGGGACGCCTTTACAAAAGCGAACATATGTGCTATATTTGAGATAACAAACAAACGTTCTATCTTGAGGGGATCCTATGGATGTTCTGGACAAACTGACGATTTTGGCCGACGCCGCAAAATACGACGCCGCCTGCACCTCCAGCGGACTGGACCGGGCCTCCCGGCCGGGCGGACTGGGCGCCACCATGGCCTGCGGCTGCTGCCACAGCTTTTCTGCCGATGGGCGGTGCATCACGCTGCTGAAGGTCCTGCAGAGCAACGCCTGCAGCTACGACTGTACCTACTGCGTCAACCGCCGCTCCAACGATGTCAGGCGCGCCTCCTTCACGCCCCGGGAGCTGGCGGAGCTGACGATCCAGTTTTACCGGCGGAACTATATTGAGGGCCTGTTTCTTTCCAGCGCGGTGGTGCAGAGCCCGGACCACACCTGCGAGCTGATGCTGGAAACCCTGCGCATCCTGCGGCAGGAATATCATTTTTTCGGCTATATCCACGCCAAGGCCATTCCCGGGGCCAGCCGGGAGCTTTTGGCGCAGCTGGCCATGCTGGCGGACCGGATGAGCGTCAATATCGAGCTGCCCTCCCGGCAGAGCCTTGCCCTGCTGGCGCCGGACAAGCATAAGGAGGACATTTTGAAGCCCATGGCCTTTCTGCGGGACGGTATCGCCCAGGGAAAGCAGGAACTGGTCCGCTACCGCCACGCGCCCCGGTTTGCGCCGGCGGGCCAGAGCACCCAGCTCATCGTGGGCGCCACGCCGGAGACCGACCTGCAGATCCTGCGGCTGTCTACCGCCATGTATCAAAAATACGCGCTGAAGCGGGTCTTTTACTCCGCCTATCTCCCCGTGGTGGAGCATAAAAATCTGCCTGCGCTGACCACCCGGCCGCCCCTGCTGCGGGAGCACAGGCTTTATCAGGCCGACTGGCTGCTGCGGTATTATCATTTTCAGGCGGAGGAGCTTCTGGACGAGCAGGAGCCGAACTTCAACCCTTATCTGGATCCGAAATGCGGCTGGGCCATCCGGCACCCGGAGCAATTCCCTGTGGAGGTGAACCGTGCGGAATACGAAACGCTGCTGCGCGTTCCGGGGATCGGCGTCAAGAGCGCCCGGCGCATCGTAACGGCCCGCCGGTCCGGCCGACTGGACTTTGCCGGGCTGAAAAAGCTGGGCGTTGTAATAAAACGGGCCAAGTACTTTACACTGTGCGGCGGTAAAGCCTTTCCAGGCATCCGCATGGAGCACGACGCCATCCTGCGGGCGCTGCTTTCCGATGCGGCGTTGGAGACCATGGGTCAGGCGGATCAGCTGAGCCTGTTTGACCCGACGATGGAGGATGTGAGAGCATGTATCACAGGACAGATGTAGTCTATCAATACGACGGGAGCTTCGACGGCCTGCTCTGCTGCGTGTTCCGGGCCTTTTATCAAAAGGAGGAGCCGCTGGAGATCCGTCCGGCGGAGGAGGCGCAGCCCACGCTGCTTTCCGCCGTCACCGTCCCCACCCGGCCGGAGCAGGCCCGGCGGGTGCTGCGCTCCATTCCGGAAAAGATCGCGCCGGCGGCGCTGCGCTGGGTGGAGCTGGCCTTTCTTTCCTGCATGGAGGAAAAGGAGCTGGCGATCCTGCGCTTTCTGCGGCTGGGCTATCAGCTGGGGCCGCAGGTCCTGCGGCAGCTGACGGACGAGCGGGTCCACATGATCTACGCTGCGGCGCAGAATGTTTTAGACGAAGCCCATCTTTTGAAGGGCTTCACCCGGTTTTCCCAGTATGGCGCGGTGCTGGCGGCGGAGATCGAGCCGAAAAATCATGTGCTCCCCCTGCTTTTGAAGCATTTTCGGGCGCGGATGCCGGGCGAGAGCTTTTTGATCTACGACCGGACGCACCGCACTGCCCTGCTCTTCAGCGGCGGAAAGCATCAGCTCCTGCCGCTGGACTCTCTTTCCCTGCCGGAGGCGGAAGCGCCGGAGCTGCTTTACCGCCGTCTCTGGACGCGGTTTTACAATACCATCAGCATTGAGGGCCGCTACAACCCAAAATGCCGCCAGACCAATATGCCTAAGCGGTTTTGGGGCACGATGACAGAGTTTCAGCCGGAAACGCCAAACGCGCTGCCCCGCTCGAAGGAGGTATGAGAAAAATTTTTCTCCGAAACCGCCTTGCGCGGCCCCCGGCACTATTATATACTATAGTTGATCTCTTTTGTAGGGGAGGTATTCTGTGGTATTCAGCAGTCTGCCGTTTCTGTTTGTTTTTGCGCCGCTGTTTTTTCTGATCTACAGCCTGATCCCCGTCCGCTGGAAAAACGGGGTCCTGCTGCTGGGCAGTCTGGCGTTTTATGCCTACGGCGTATGGGAAACGCCGCAGCATATGCTTTTGCTGCTGGCGGCCATTCTGGTCAACTGGCGGCTCGGCCTGCATCTGGGCCGGGGCCAGCCCCGCCGGAAGCTGATGCTGGCGCTGGGGCTGATCTATAATATCGGCTGGCTGCTCCTGTTCAAATATGCCGGCTTTTTCCGGGACAACCTTTCCGCCCTCTGGGGTCTGCTTTCCCGCCAGACGGTATCTGCCCGCAGCTGGGATCTGCTGCTGCCGCTGGGTATCAGCTTTTATACCTTCCAGTGTCTTTCCTATCTGCTGGATGTTTATCATGAGCGGGTCCAGCCGGAGCGCTCGCTGACGCGCATGGCCCTTTACATCTCCCTGTTTCCAAAGCTCACCGCAGGTCCCCTCACCTCCTATCGTTCGATCTCCGGGCAGCTTGGGGAGCGGCAGGTTTCCTGGGAGCGGGCGGAGCGGGGCGCAAAGCTTTTCGTTCTTGGCTTGGGCTTCAAGGTGCTGCTGGCAAACCGGATCGGCTCCCTCTGGAGCGACATTTCCGCCATCGGCTTTGAGGGCATCTCCACGCCGCTGGCCTGGATGGGCGCCTTTGCCTACAGCTTTCAGATCTACTTTGATTTTTACGGCTATTCCCTGATGGCACTGGGGCTGGGGCAGCTTTTGGGCTTTGACCTGCCGGAAAACTTTGCGGATCCCTATCTTTCCCGAAGCATGACGGAGTTCTGGCGGCGCTGGCACATCACGCTGGGCAGCTGGTTCCGGGACTATGTCTATATCCCCCTGGGCGGCAGCCGGCAGGGCCGGGGCAAAACCGTCCGCAATCTGCTGGCGGTCTGGCTGCTGACGGGCCTTTGGCACGGCGCAAGCTGGAACTTTATTCTCTGGGGCCTGCTGCTGTTTTTGCTGCAGCTTCTGGAGCGGCTTGGCCTGGGCAAGGCGCTGGAGCGACGCCCTGTTTTTGGTCATCTGTATATGATCCTTGCGCTCCCGCTGTCCTTCATGGTGTTTGCCATTACCGATCTTTCCCAGCTGAGCGTCTATTTCAGCAGGCTCTTCCCCTTCTGCGGCAGCTGGGCCGGGATCATGGCGGGAGACTATCTGAAATACGGCAGGATGTATGGCGTTCTGCTGCTTTTGGGGCTGCTGTTTTGCCTGCCCTGGCCAAAGAAACTCTGGCGCAGGCTGGAGCGCTCGCCGCTGGTCATCCCCATTCTGCTGGCCATCTTCTGGGGCGCGGTCTATTGCCTCTGCCGGGGCATGAACGACCCCTTCCTTTATTTCCGATTTTAAGGACAGGTGACGGTATGAAAAAGATCTGGAACGCGCCGTTTCTGCTTGCGCTTCTGCTGACCATGCTGGCGGCCGCGCCCTTCGTCTGGAAGGAGATGGGCCTTTTCTCCGCCCCGGCTATGGAGCAAACGGAGCAGGAGCAGCCTGCGCCGCAGCAGCCGGAGCAGCTTCCGCCGGAGCAGCCGGAGCTTCGGGATCCTCCGGAGGACCCGATCTCTCCCCCTGCGCCGCAGACGCCCGAGGATCCCCAGCCGCAGCCGCCGGAGCCGGACCTTCCCGCGCCCGTGCCGGATCAGCCGGAGGAACCGGAGGAACCCCCTGCGCCCGTCAAGCCGGAGGATCCCTTTGTCAACGCGCTGTTCATCGGCGACAGCCGCACCGTTGGCATTGCGGAATATTCCGGCATCACTGAAGCAGATTTCTTTGCCTTCACTGGCATGAGCGTTTATACCGCCTTGAAAAAGGAAAGCGCCGTGGGCAGCTGGCAGAAGGGAACGCTGCTGGCCGACGCGCTGCAGTCCCGCCAATATGACCGGGTCTATCTGATGCTTGGCGTCAACGAGCTGGGCTATGATTTTCAAAAGACCGTGGAGCGCTACGGCGAGCTGGTGCAGAAGATCCGGGAGCTGCAGCCCGACGCCTATCTAATCCTGGAGGCCAGTCTGCATGTGACCAAAAAGCGCTCGGACACGGACGCCACCTTCAACAACAGCAACATCGACCGCATGAATCAGGCCCAGGCCGCCTATGCCGATGGGGAGCACATCTTCTTTATCGATGTGAACCCCGTCTTTGACGACGAGACCGGCGCGCTGAACCAGGACTATACCTTTGACAACACCCACCCCTACGGAAAATACTATTCCAAATGGGCCGACTGGCTGCGGGAAAACACGCCCGCCTGAGCCGAAGGAGCGATCATGGAGCATCAAACCGCATCCCCCTTCCTTGCAGAGCCGCCGACGGAGTCCGGCTGCTTTGCCCGGCTGCTGCAGGTCATCGACCGGCGGCTTGTGCTGCAGGAGCGCCTGCTGCTGGCCATCGACGGCGGGAGCGCCAGCGGCAAGACCACCCTGGCCGCCCTTCTGGCGCGGCGCTACGGCTGTCCCATGTTTCATATGGACGACTTTTTCCTGCGGCCGGAGCAGCGCACGCCCCAGCGGCTGGCGGAGCCCGGCGGAAATGTGGACCGGGAGCGCTTTTTCTCAGAGGTCCTGCTGCCCCTGCGGCGGGGCGAGACCCTGCCCTATCGCCGGTATGACTGCCAGACCGGCCGGCTCCTGCCGCCGGTTTTGCGGCAGCCCGGGCAGCTCAATGTGATCGAAGGGGCCTACAGCATGCATCCGGCGCTTGCGGCGCTGTATGATCTTTCCGTTTTTCTGGCAGTCTCTCCGGAAACGCAGCGCCGGCGCATCCTGCAGCGGGAGCCGGAGCGCAAGCAGCGGCTGTTTTTTCAGCAGTGGATCCCCATGGAAAATCGCTATTTTCAGGCGTTTTCCGTCCCGGAGCGGTGCGATCTGTGCATCGAGATCGGATGAACGGGAAAAAATCTGCCGGAACGGTTGCGTTTCCCCGCGCCTTATGCTAAGATAGTAACGGTTTTGCCGGCGTGGCGAAACTGGCAGACGCAAGGGACTTAAAATCCCTCGGTAGCAATATCATACCGGTTCGAGCCCGGTCGCCGGCACCAGACAAAGATAATCCGAACCAGATCTTCCTTGTGGGAGCCGGGTTCGGATTATTTGTTTTCTTTGAGAAATTTGAGGATACACATTTCAGAAACGGCGTGGTAAAGCGTCCGGAATCCAAGCCCAGAGGACCGAGAAAACCAAAGATGAAACGAGATTAGGAGGGCGAACATGAAAAATATCAAAAGCTGTGAGTTTAACATGGACACGGGCTGCGTGGAGCTGCGCTTTGCGGACAACAGTATGATTTCCATTGACTGCACCGCTGCCGAAAATGAAGTCGCCGATAACCTTTACGAACGGTCGGAGCTGGACTATCTCATCTACAACGACCCACTCGCGTATGCTGACCTCGTTCTAAACGGAGATGTCGAAGCATACCTGAACGCTGTCACAGAATACACGCCCTATGAAAATTGAACACATGCAAAAAGGACGGCTCTTGCCGTCCTTTTTCTGTGTCTTCAGGCGATTTTCTCAGCCTCGTTATCATTTTGAGCCGCATCCCGCTGTGCTTTCCATTCTGCAAATTCCCGCTGCCCTTCCTCGCTCTTATAATAGGCGAGAATGTCTGGCAGGAGGACTCTGGCGATGGTTTCGATCTCGTGCTGCGGGATGCCGCTGTTGTTGATGAGCTTCTTTCGCCTGCTCAAGCTGCACCTCCGAAAAATATTTTGCCACGTCTTTTCTCCCACGCAGCGGAGGAATGGTGTCTTGAGCGTCTTTTGTCGTTTACGTTTCTGTTCCCTTCGCATCCTTTCTTTCTCATCCGAAAATGAAAATGCAGCCGCTTGTCAAGCCGTTCAGCCCGTTTGCGTCTGCATGGTGTCTTATGTCTTTACAAATAGTTTACTGAATTTAATTTAATCTGTCAAGCCGTTCTACGGAAACATATAGCACGGTGGTCAGCGACCGTCAATGGTCGAGATGAACGCTTCACGCCATTGACTGCCGTTGCCCACCGCGCTTTTCGGCAGACAAGGCTGGCAAGCGCAAGCTGTGCCAGCCAACATACATTTTGAAAACGCCGCCAAGCGCAGAGCTGGAGCATGTCTCAAATAGTTAGGTTTATGACCTATGTATATAGTCCTATGTAGTCCACTGTTGTCCATAAAATACCTCAAAAATCGAATTCTATTCTTGCTTGGCTGAATTTTATATGTTATACTCGACAAAAGAGGGGGAGTATGCTATGTCTGATGAGATTTTCACTGTTGCTCAAGCTGCACAATACCTTCAAGTATGCGAAAAGACCGTACGTCGTCTTATTGGTTCAAACAAGCTAACAGCCTCTCGTGTCGGCACGGGCAATCGCTCACTTCGCATAAAAAAAGCAGACATTGATGTGTATTTATCCGAGCACACAAATAGAATGAAAGGAGCTACTGACCATGAGTGAAGAATTAATCCAGAAGAATTTGGTGGAAGCTCCCGAAAAAATGGGCGATTGGAATTTTTATAATATTGGGGCTACGACGCTTAAAGCCTTAAAAGGTGCAAAAATTATTCCGGACAAAGACTATGATGAGTATGAATCCAAAAAGCCCGATGCAATTATTGTAAAAAAGCCATTGGTTATTGCTGCGATTGAATACAAGGTTCCTTCTCAGTTGCGTACGGAGAAACAGATTGAGAAAGCCATTTCTCAGGAACTCGGGACTGCGCGTGCCTTGCAGGCCAAGGTATACATCGTTACGGATGGAAAGAAAAGCATTTGGATTAATCCGGCAACCGGACATGAAATTCTCCAGGAAGACGGCAGCAAAATTACGCTTAATTTTGATAAAACTAGTGCGGAATGTATTGTTCTGATTAACAAGATTAGGTCCTCCATAAGTACTACGAACGATACGTTGAAAGCTGCTGCCTCTGTTGACCCGCTACCGCTGGCCGAAAAGGTGTGGCAGGATTTGTGGGCAGTATCTGGTGCTACGCCAGAGAACTGTCTCTACACTTTTGTTGAAATCTTTATCTTTAAGTACCTTAGCGATCTTGGCGTACTCAAAGGGATGTATTCCTTTTATGACCTCTTGAGCAAGTACTCAGGGAATAATGAAAACGAAGTCCTCGAATTTTACGCTTCTATTATTCGCGTAAAAATCAAAGAGCTTTTTCCTGGCAATCCCAAAGACAAAACCACCATTATCAATGGCACTATCTTTGTATCAAAAGACGATAAAGCTGTATCTGGATACGCTACTGTGTTCCATAAAATTTTGAAGCGTTTTAATGATTTTGGAACGCTTGAAAATATTGACTATGACTTCAAGAGCAAGCTATTCGAAACATTTCTGAAAGAATCCATCAGCAAGAAAAACTGGGGACAATATTTTACGCCGTTGAAGGTCGTTCGTGCTATTGTTAATATGGCAGATATAGAACCGGGAATGAAGATTTGTGACCCTGCTTGCGGAGTTGGAAAATTCTTGCTCGAGCCGATCTTGCATGATTTAGAACGGTTATATACCGTAACCACAGATGAAACTGGCAATGAAAAATTGCTGCCTCAAATATCCCTTTCCGGATTCGATAAAGGCTTTGATAAAGACGAGCAAAAAACTATCATTCTAGCAAAGGCAAATATGCTAATTTATATGTCCAGTATGATTAAGGAGCACCCTGGACTCACAAAGCAATTTGCAGAGCTGTTCAACAAAACATTTACATTACAAACGAATTCTATCCTTGGTACATTAGCAAAGCCGGTCACCGAAGAATATGATCTAATCCTTACAAATCCACCCTATGTTATGAGTGGCAGCAGCAATCTAAAAGAGGAAATTTCCAAAGATGAAACGCTGAAAAAATATTTCTCCATAAGCGCCATGGGCATTGAGGGTTTGTTTATGGAGTGGATTGTTCGTGCGCTGAAACCGGGGAAGAAAGCGTTTATTGTTGTTCCTGATGGTATCATGAATCGAAGCAACGATAAAAAGCTGCGCGATTTCATTCTTCAGCAATGCATCATTGATGCTGTGATTTCTCTGCCGTTGAACACCTTCTTTACCACCAACAAGAAAACATACATTCTTGCCTTGACAAAGAAAGTTTCCGTGAGTATTGGTGGAGTTCCCACTTTACCGAAACAGACAACACCTGTTTTTACATATTTGTGCTCTGAAATTGGCGAGACCCGCGATGTATGCCGCTTTGATATTGACCAGAATGATTTGGATGTTGCATCCGACTTGTTCAATATGTTTAAGGGGGCTAAGACAAAGTTTAGAACGGATGATAGGCGGTGTAAAATCGCTGATATCAAGGATTTCTATGATGGTCCCCATTGGTGTGTGGAGCGCTGGTGGAACCACGAGGAACGTCAATCGCTTGGTATTGAAGAAGAGTCCAAAGCAATTGGGGTAAGCGACTTCAGAGTGTTACTCGCTGATACAATTAACACCTTATCGGAGCTTGATGAGCCATTGGCTGAAGTTGAAAAAAAAAACGATGAAGGACTTCGATTCTTAGAAATCCCCATTACTCAAGCATTTGATATTATCCGTGGTGATGGGAAATATACTCGAAACTATGTGCATGAGCATATTGGCGAGTATCCATTATATTCTGGAAACACGTTTGGACCATTTGCGCAGATTGATTCCTATGATTATAATACGCCAGCCTTGACATGGGCAATAGATGGTTTGGCCGGCTATATGATGATTCATAGGTCTCCTTTTTCTGCCACCAATCACCGTGGGATTCTTTTGTTGAAGGACACAAACGTTGACTTGGAATATGCAAAATATACCTTGGAACCGATTTTTCGAGAGCTAAAAAAGGGACGGCAAGGTGACAATGGCGAGAACGAGTATACATCTTTGCCACCATTTATGATTCAGCCTTTAAAGCTACTTGTTCCGGTTGATCATGATGGAAAGCCATGCCTTGAAAAGCAAAAAGAAATCGCCGCAAGATATATAGCTTTAGAACAGGCAAAAGAAACTATTGTTGGGCAGATTGCATCTCTTTCACAAATTTCCGTTATACCAAATTGCGATGACTATGCGATCGAATATATACCATTAAGCGGGCTATTTGACACAATAAAAGGGAAGTCAAAGTACACTAAAAAATACGGGAATTTACATTCAGGACCTTACCCTGTTTATTCAGCATCAAGCCAAGGAGCGCTTACTCATTTAGATACCTACGATTATGATGGCCGTTATATGACTTGGTCAACAAATGGATTCGCAGGAACAATTTTAGTCTTGGATGGTAAATTTTCTATCAACGGGGATCGTGGCATGCTAATCCCTAAAAATGGCCGAACTGACATTGACTTTGACTATATGAAGTTCACGCTAGAACCTCTTTTCCGCGATTTGGCAAAGGGGCGTAAAGGTGATAACGGCGAAGACGAGTTCACAAAGCTATATCCGTCTATGCTGAATGATGTCATGATCCCTGTTCCAATCGATGAACGCGGAAGGATTAGTCTTCGTGCCCAGAAAGAAATCGCCGCTAAGTACTTAGCGGTTGAACAGTGCAAAGACGAAATCGTTTCAAAATTGACCGCACTAATTCGGCAGAAGGTGGAACTTTAGAATTAAAAAGTAGTCTCTATTTTCATCGCTGGCATCAAATAATGGCTGCTCCACAGTTTGGGTGTAAGCATCACAAAGTAGTGCAGATATGTTTTAAGAGAGAGTTGCGTAAGCTGCTCTCTCTTAAAACATACGCACTACCCGCTATTCTCTCTTGTCGCAGGGTAATACTACCCAAACATTGGTGTATCATACCTTGCTATATACCAATTTCACGTTCAGTATTCGGAGAGAGCACTCCTGTCAAGCAAGGATAAATTGAGGAGGTTTTGTCGCTTACCGCTGTGTGAAGTTCACCGGTTTTACAAGTGGCAAGCAATGCAAGTGTTTATACACTTGCGCAGAAGCTTGTCAGGGAGAGCCCTGAAGCCCCGAACGGTTTTTGCAAAACCGGCTGGCGCTCCTGTGGAGCTTTTCGCACCCGCCCTTCATCCGCTGCGTCTGAAGAAATGCTTGCATTATGTCAATTTAATATTGACCTCAATCCGAATTTTGAATATAATTGAGGCGGGCTGGAGGTGAGCAAAGCGTTGAAAATTATAGGTGAACGATTGCGCAGTCTGCGCGAAAGCGTCAAACTCTCGCAGATGAAGATGGCAAAAGAATTTGGAATCTCTCAGCCAAGTCTTGCGCGGTATGAAATGGGAGATACGAGCGTGCCGCCGGAGCTTCTGCTGCAATACGCAGACTACTTCGACGTGTCTATGGATTACATTTTCGGCAGGACGGAGAATCCAAAGGGCGTAGCGTATGAAAATCATGGCAACATTGGTCTGAATAATCCAGAGATGGCGCGGTTCGTGGAAATGTGCTTTGACCCTGGGTCCGCCATGAACGAACGGTTGAAAGCAACGCTTGTGCAGATGCTCTCGGAGGTGGACACGCAATGAAAGCTGTGATCTATGCGCGATATTCCTCGGATAGTCAACGCGAGGAGAGTATTGAAGGTCAGCTCCGCGAATGTACCGCCTTTGCCGAGAAGAATGGCATCACGATTTTGCGGCATTATATCGACCGTGCCTACTCTGCCAAGACCGACAATCGTCCGGAGTTTCAAAATATGATCAAGGGCAGCGGCAAGCGCCTGTTCGACATGGTGATCGTCTGGAAGCTCGACCGGTTTGCAAGAAACAGATATGACAGCGCACGGTATAAAGCGACGCTCAAGAAGAACGGCGTGAAGGTCGTCTCGGCAACCGAGGTCATTTCCGAGGGTGCGGAGGGCATTATCCTCGAATCGGTTCTTGAGGGTTATGCAGAATATTACTCTGCTGACCTCTCCGAAAAAGTCGTTCGCGGCATGACGGACAATGCGCTCAAATGCAAATTCAACGGCGGCACAATGCCCACCGGCTATGTGATCGACGCGGAGCAGCACTTCCAGATTGACCCGCTGACCGCGCCGTTTGTGCTGGAAACCTTCAAGCGCTACGACGCAGGTGAGACCATTTCCTCCATTATGAACTGGCTGAACGCACAGGGGCTTACCAACACACGCGGACAGAAAATGACGCTCAACAGCGTGGGGCATATGCTCCACAATCGGCGCTATATCGGCGAATTTCAGTACCGCGACGTGGTCGTTCCGGACGGGATTCCCGCCATTGTGCCGCAAGACCTCTTCGACCGGGTGCAGGAAAAGCTGGCGAAAAACAAAAAAGCCCCGGCAAGACATAAAGCCGTGGACGATTACCTGTTGACAACGAAGCTGTTCTGCGGCTACTGCGGCGCATACCTCTGCGGCGAGAGCGGCACCAGCCGCACCGGCGTGGTTCATCACTACTACAAATGTGTTTCCGTCAAGAAAAAGCGCACCGAGTGCCACAAAAAGCCCGTTAAAAAAGACTGGATCGAGGATCTGGTCGTCAGCGAAACCATGAAAATGGTGATGGACGACGCTGCGATTGAAGCCATCGTCTCCATGCTGATGGACTTGCAGGAGCGCGACAACGTGAACGTGCCGCTTTACGAGCAGCAGCTCCGTGAGACGGAAACCGCCATCAACAACCTGCTTAACGCCATCCAGCAAGGCATCCTGACGCGCTCCACAAAAGAGCGATTGGAAGAGCTGGAAACCAGACGCGACGATCTGGAAACGAAACTCGCCTGCGATAAGCTGGCGAAACCGAAAATCAGTGCCGAGTTTATGACCTTCTGGCTGCACCGTTTCCGCAAGCTGGACGTGCGGCAGAAAAGCCATCGCAAAATGCTCATCGACACCTTCATCAACGCGATTTTCCTGTACGACGACAAAATGGTTATCACTTTTAACTACAAAGAAGGCGCGAAAACCATCACGTTTGCCGACTTGCAGGACGT
>ERZ808252.1172-NODE-1172-length-20692-cov-25.526191_pt1 | contig 20692 bp, 18 predicted proteins | sample MGYA00521242_ERZ808252 | MGnify/ENA primary metagenome ERZ808252 (study PRJEB31516, sample SAMN03275581) | gut metagenome | biome: mammalia-associated habitat; material: feces | host: Papio cynocephalus | place: Kenya | collected 2012-08-07 ...
GCGTATCGAAGTGACGTATGAGGACCGCAGGTTCCGCGAGCGCCATGCCGCATTCGCCGATTTCACCGCGCAGATCATCCAGCATGAGATCGACCACTGCGATGGCGTGATCATCTGATTACGCTCGGCTTCTTCCCATATCGCCACCGTCATATCGCTCCATACATGGATAGACGAAAGCCTGATGGTTCTCGGGCACGCACACCCGGATACATCATTTCCGTGAGGGATGATGTCCGCCAAACGTCGCATGGTGGTGACGCTTGGCAGTATCGTTTGCGCTATTCTCACGGCCTAGGCAATGGCCATGGTGCCGATGCGCGTGAAATACTCCGTGTCCGATTCGTGGTCGATGCGCGCGCCGAGATGCCGCTGGACGGCCAACGAAGCGGGATTGCTCTTATGCACCGACAGATACGCCTCCGTGATGCCGAATTCGTCGCGCGCCTTGATGAGCGATAGCCGCAATCCCTCGGTGGCGTATCCGCGGCCGCGCCATTCGGGGGCGATGCCGTATCCGATATGCCCCGCGCCCTCTCGCAGCGCATCGTTGAGCCTGTGCCGCAGGTTGAAGATGCCGACGTAATCGCCTTGGCCGTTCATGAGGATGTATTTGGTGGCGGGCACCCATCCGAGTTTGAGGCCGATTCCGGCGGCCTCGTTTCTCAGACTCCGCACATAGTCGGCGAAGGCTGCCCTGCCCATGCCGGCCGCGGGATTCTCGAATCCGTTCTCGTCCGCCTGAAACTCGCCGAACAACGCGTATGTCCGTTCCGGATCACCCAGCCATGTTTCCACCAATCGCATAACAGGAACATAGCACGCAGCAGTATCAGCAGCCACGGCTCAACTCACAGCCCGAGCGAATCGACCCAATCCCGGAGTTGTGCTTCGGTGGTGCCGGCCGGCATGCGCCTGCCGGCCACCCAACGGGCCGCCGGCGCGGAATCATGCAGCTGTACACCGTCCGCACCGCGCGTGCTGGTGGAGCTCGTAGCGAACGTCACGATGGTTTTGCCTGCCCAGTCCTGCGCTTCGAGCCATGTGCGCACGACGCGCGGAGCGGTCTCCCACCACAGCGGATAGCCGACGAACACCACGCCGTAGCCTTCGGCGCTCGGCGCATCCGCCGCCAGTTCAGGGCGCATCCCGCGGTGCTGATGCTCCACATAGGAGCGGCTGGACGTATCACGCCAATCGATGTCGGCGGCCGTGTAGTCCTGAGCCGCCTTGATCTCGGCCAGGTCAGCGCCAATTGACTTCGCCAGCCGCTCGGCGACCCCGCGCGTCGTGCCCGTAGCGGAGAAATACGCCACCAAGGTCTTTGCCTTTGTTTCCATCATGCCCACACCTTTCCTAGAGCCTTTTCTTCCGGTATACCAGCATCATTCGCGGCCGGCACGGTCCTTGACGAATCCAACGAACATGTCGACGGCCTCCGGGGTGTCGTGGCGGAAGAACAGGCTGGTCTTCGTGTCCAGCACGGCGATGTCCGCCATCTCCTCGTCCGTAAGCGCGAAGTCGAACACGTCGATGTTCTCCTCCATACGATTCTTATGCGTGGACTTGGGCAGAGCCACGATGTCCCGCTGCATCAGCCAGCGCAGAATCACCTGGGCGACGGACTTGCCATGAGTCTCACCGATTCTGACCAGAGTCGGATTATCGAACATGCCGGCTTTGCCCTCGCCGAACGGCGCCCATGCCTCCTGCGCCACGCCACGCTTGATCATGTTCTCGCGGGCTTCGATCTGCTGATTGAACGGATTGGTCTCAATCTGGTTGACCATCGGGGCGATCTCGTTGAAAGCGACCATGTCGGCCAGACGGTCCGGGTAGAAGTTGGAAACGCCGATGGCCCTGATGACGCCTTCCTTGTACAGCTTCTCCAACGCATGCCATGCGCCGTAGGTATCGGAGAACGGCTGGTGCAGCAGCACCAAGTCGAGATAGTCGGCGCCGAGCTTCTTCAAGGACACATCGACCGACTTCAACGTGTTCTCGTAACCGTAGTTGCTGATCCACACTTTGGTGGTCAGAAACAGTTCCTTGCGGTCGATGCCGGAATCCTTGATGCCTTGGCCGACCTCGGCCTCGTTGAAGTAGCTTTGCGCGGTGTCGATGTGTCGATAGCCGACCTCGATGGCCTCGCGCACGCAGCGCGATGCATCGTCCTTGCTGACTTGGAAGACGCCGTAGCCGATCTTCGGAATTTCGACGCCGTTAGCAAGCTTGACATGCTCCATTGTTTTTCCTCCGTATGTTCCTCGTTGATATCGGATGCCGGCTTGGATGCCGTGCATGGCTCCAACGATAAAATCCGGTAGCTTCTACCGGTCAAATCACGACACGCCGGTACTATCTACCGGTAAATACAACCGGAAATATGACATGATGGATACGCGCAAAAACAACGCGGCCAGACCCAATCCCCCTCCAGCAACGCCGCAGCCCGCCGCGCATCATCCACAAGGAGGCCATATATGGCGATCACCGTGATACCGCCTCATGCGAGCATGAAGACCTATACGATGAAGCAGGCATGCGAATTGACCGGCATGAACTATGAAGCACTGAAGTTCTACTGCAATTCCGGGCTCGTGCCGGGAGTCGAGCGGGACCAGAACAACCGCCGCATCTTCGACGAGCGGAGCATCGCGTGGATCAACGGACTGACCTGCCTCAAGCGATGCGGCCTCGGAATCAAGGAGATGCAGCATTACACGCAACTCTGCCTTGAAGGCGAATCGTCGATACCGGAACGCAAGGAGATCCTCGCCATCAAACGGCGCACGCTCGAGAAAAAACTGGCCGAAGTCCAGGACGCCATCGACTATATCGACCGCAAGCAGACCTTCTACGACGATGTGCTTACCGGAAAAATCGATTATTATTCCAACCTCATCAACCCTGCAGACACCTGCGAGTAGCCATCATCGCGACACGTCGAGCCTGCGATCATGCCGGTAATACCCACGGTCCCGTTCGTCGATCGGACGCGCCACCCTGCACGGCGCGTCCACGGCAACCACATCGGCGGGAACGTCACGCGCGACAACCGCCCCGGCGCCGATCAAGGCAACATTCCAGAATGTATATAATCACCATATGCGCATACCCACACTCTTTGCCGGTGGACTAGTTTTGCACTCATAACAGTTTTGTCAATGGCGCTCTGAACACAGCTGTCCTCCGACAAGGCAAAAGGAACCGATTGACCGACATGCGCCAAGAAAGCCCCGAACCCGACTTAATTAAGCACCATCGCCCTGTTGCGGCATGACGACGGGGTATGGGATAATCACGGATGGTACTTTGCGCAAGGATCGGTCCGGAAAACACCGGGTTTTCATCGACGTACGCGGATTCGCGCTTCGTGCGCCGCCACAATCGCCACGAAGCGTCCTCTTCGACGGCCCACAGGTGGAACTCCGTTGACTGGCTTACGCAAAACGCTGGAATTCCAACGTTTCTTAAGGATGGAACACAACATTGGCTGAATTCATTTACCAGATGATCAAGGCTCGCAAGGCCTACGGCGACCGCGTGATCCTCGACGACGTGACCCTGAGCTTCCTGCCGGGCGCGAAGATCGGCGTCGTCGGCCCGAACGGCATGGGCAAGTCCACGCTGCTGAAAATCATGGCCGGCCTCGACACCGTCTCCAACGGCGAAGCCACCCTGACCCCCGGCTACACCGTCGGCATCCTGCAGCAGGAGCCTCCGCTGGACGACACCAAGACCGTCGGCGAGAACATCCGATTGGCATTCGGCGAAATCGCCGCGAAGGTGGAACGCTTCAACCAAATCGGCGAGGAGATGGCCAATCCGGACGCGGACTTCGACGCGCTGATGGAGGAAATGGGCAAGCTCCAGAACGAGATCGACGCGGCCAACGGCTGGGACATCGATTCCCAGCTCGAGCAAGCCATGGACGCACTGCAGTGCCCGGACCCGGACACCCCGGTTTCCGTGTGCTCCGGTGGTGAGCGCCGTCGCGTGGCGCTGTGCAAGCTGCTGCTTGAAGCCCCCGACCTGCTGCTGCTCGACGAACCGACCAACCATTTGGATGCCGAGTCGATCCTGTGGCTGGAGCAGTTCCTGCACCAGTACAAGGGCGCCGTCATCGCCGTCACCCACGATCGTTACTTCATGGACAACGTGGCCGAATGGATCTGCGAGGTGGACCGCGGCCACCTGTACCCGTACAAGGGCAACTACTCCACCTATTTGGAGACCAAGGCCAAGCGTATGGAGATCCAGGGAGCCAAGGACGCCAAGCTCGCCAAGCGTCTGAAGAACGAGCTCGACTGGGTGCGTTCCTCCCCGAAAGCGCGCCAGGCCAAGAACAAGGCCCGTCTGGAGCGTTACGACCAGATGGAGCAGGAGGCGCGCAACAACAAGAAGCTCGACTTCTCCGAAATCCAGATTCCGGCCGGTCCGCGCCTGGGCTCCACCGTGCTGGAGGCCGAGCACATCCACAAGGCGTTCGGCGACCGCGTGCTCATCGACGACCTGAGCTTCACCCTGCCGCGCAACGGCATCGTCGGCGTGATCGGCCCGAACGGCGTGGGCAAGTCCACGCTGTTCAAGACCATCGTCGGTCTGGAGCCGCTGACCTCCGGTTCGCTGAAGATCGGCGACACCGTGAAGATCAGCTACGTGGACCAGAACCGCGCCGGCCTCGATCCGAACAAGAACCTGTGGGAAGCCGTCTCCGGCGGTCTCGACTTCATTGAGGTGGCCGGCGTCGAGGTGCCGACGCGCGCCTATGTCGCCTCCTTCGGCTTCAAAGGTTCCGACCAGCAGAAGCTCGTCGGCGTGCTCTCCGGCGGCGAGCGCAACCGCCTGAATCTGGCACTGACCCTGAAGCAGGGCGGCAACCTGCTGCTGCTCGATGAGCCTACGAACGACCTTGATGTCGAGACTCTGGAATCGTTGGAAAACGCGCTGCTCGGCTTCCCGGGCTGCGCCGTGGTGATCTCCCACGACCGTTGGTTCCTCGACCGCGTCGCCACGCACATCCTCGCTTGGGAAGGCGATGACGAGAACCCGGCCAAGTGGTACTGGTTCGAGGGCAACTTCCAGGCGTACCAGGAGAATCGTGTGGCGCGTCTCGGTGAGGATGCGGCACGTCCGCATCGTCTGCACCGTAAGCTGACCCGCTAATCGCTCGGCAATCCACATTGCCGCCATGACGTTGTGCCGCTTTCCACCATGGAAGGCGGCACAACGTCGTTTTATGTCATAGTCCGCGCAATCATAGCTGCTCCATCTTCTTCACCAATGATTGCTCCAGTCTTGCCAATGATTGTTCTGCCAGTCAAAACGTCGCTTTCCATATGAATCAGCAGGCCTTCCGCGGGCAGCGACATTCTGGCCCATGCAAAATGACGCTGCCCGCGAAGAACATGGCATCCCATACGCAAAGCGACATTCCAACCACGCAAAGCGACATTCCAACCACGCAAAGCGACGTTATACGCAAAAAAGCACACCTATTCATCTGCAAAGCGACGTTTTATACGTCCGTTGATGGAATCGATTTGCTGTTTGGCGAATCCAGTCTGCTACCTTGCATATTCTCCAATTCGCGCCATCCACAATCCGCCAAAACACTGGACAATCAGTCATATGCAATGTGACGCACGATAACGTCAAACGAAATACGGCATAATACAACGCATTACGGCTGTAACAGCATACGCAACCACACGGCGACCAAGTACAGCCGCACGGCATACGCAACCACACGGCAATACAACGCACCACGACCGTACGGCACGCACCGTCCGCATAGCACGCAATGCATGGCACGACACGTATATCAGCAGTACCGGCCACCGGCTTCGCGCTCTCTCACGCACTCGTTACAAAACAATCCGCCGGAATTTACCGCGCCTGCGTAGACTCGGAAGCATTACGGAATTTTCATATCACAGAATCGAGGTCCGCTATGGCCCAGGCAGAGACGACTCCATTACAGCGATTGGCGAAGGTGCTTGAACTCGGCACGCCTTCCACGTACCGTAGCCACACATACGTGAACGGCGAAAGCCTGTACTTCCCCACCGGCCGCGTGTACGGCGGCCAGGTAATCGCCCAATCGTTGATGGCCGCCGCGAAGACGGTGGCGCCGTCGCGTCTGCCGAATTCCATCCACGGCTATTTCATCACCGCGGGCGATATTCGTCAGGATCTGTTGTTCGATGTGGAGAATCTACGCGATGGACGTTCCTTCTCGGCACGTCGCGTGAACGTGACGCAGGCGCAGGGTTCCATCCTCACCGCGATCGCCAGTTTCCAGGAGCACGACCAGCAGGGCATCGAATTCGCCGATCCGATGCCCGAGGACGTGCCGGATCCGGAAAGCCTGACCAGCGCCAAGCAGCTTATGGAACCATTCGCGGAGAAGTCCGCGTATGCCAAGTATTACGCGGAGAAGTCGCCGTTCGACATCCGCCACATCACGCGCACGATCATGCTGGGGGCCGACAAGAAGAGCGCCAGCCATGATTCCGGCAAGCAGATGGTGTGGATGAAGGCCGATGGCACGGTGGACGTGCCGCAGGTGATGCATCGCGCGATGCTGGCGATGGGTTGCGACCAGATCATGTTGGAACCGGTGCTGCGCCGTGCCGGATTGAGCATCGCCACGCCCGGCATCTCCTTCGCCTCCATCGACCATTCGATGTGGTGGTACCGCGACATCGACATCAACCAATGGCATCTGTACGTGCAGGACACGCCGACCGCGGCGCACGGACGAGGACTCGGACAGGCGAAGGTCTACACGCAGGACGGCGAACTGGTGGCGTGCATGGCGCAGGAGGCCATGTTCCGCGTGCCGAACGTGCCCGGCACGGCAGAGAAGGCCTGATCCTCAGATCTTGGATTTGGTGGCGGCGGCCGCGTAACGATTGCGTTGCGCTGTTTCCTTCGTCTTCGGCTTCTCCGGACCGTCAATCGGCGGAATCTGGCACAGCCACTCCCCCACGATGCCCACGACCATATCGGCGAGGCACACGACGCCGGCGACCGCGCATTCCACGATCGCCTGGCTGTAGAAAGCGGCCTCGCCGTGCGGCAGGCTCATAAGGATCTGGCCGACATACCATCCCGTCAACGCGGCACCGGCCACGCCCAGCGCCTTGCTTGCCATCAATGTGGCGAAGGCCCTTTGCGGGTCGAGCGGCTTTAATTGCGCGCGCTTTTCGGGGTCTTTGGTGGTGTATTTATGCACCTGCAGCGCCATGCACAGCACCGCGACACCCAGCACCGCCAATACGATCGGTACAATCCATGGCGCGCCAATCAGCGGCAGACCGGAGATCTCCCCGATTTTCGCGAATCCCAGGCCTGCCAGCAAGCCTACGATTGCGGCGAGCGCGTAATACCACCAAGGTGTGCGTCGAGCCTTCATAGCGTGTCTCCGATGATCCAGTTGTCGGTCAGGAATCCCACCTGTGCGGTGTCGGGGGCCATGGCGAGCAGGAACGAGACCGGATCGCCGTCCAGATGGGCGTCCGGATCCATCTCCAGCCAAGGAGCGAGCACCGCGGCACGCTTATGCGCGGTCGGCCATGGCACTTTGCAATCCGGCTCATCGCAATGCACGCCTTCCATATCGACGAGATCAAGGTCGAGACCGTCGCCGATGGATTCCTCGATCGCGCCGAGCGACGCAATCACGTCGCGCGCGTCCATCCGGGTGAATATCTGGATGACGGCCGCCATTTTGTCGGGCAGACCGTCCAGTTGGCTGACGTGGTACAGCGGAGAGATGCCTTCGACCTGGTTCCCGGGAATGTTGTCGATCGCCGCGATGGCCCTGCGGAACTGGTTCTCCGCGCCGATGGATGGGCTGTCGAGCGAAATCACCGCGCGCCGCGACGCAGGTCGGCTCTGCGCGGAGGCAGCAGCTATCGCCCTGGAAGCGGCGGTGCCTTCCGGCAGTGACGCCTCTGTATTGGCGGTCGTATCGGCGACGGCATTGCGAGCGTCTTCCGAATCGGCTCCACGAGCGCCATCACGAACACCCCGCGCATCGTCGATATTCACCCCGTCAGCGGCGTTCGCGGCATGACCGCGCATCGCGCCGCATGTCGCATTATCCGCAGTACCGGGCGAGGACGTGTCGCGCGAAGCCGTGCCGCCGACCATCCAATCATCGGAGATCTCATCGATATGGTCGCGGTCCGAAGCCTCGTGCAGGAGCTGCGCGACCGAACCGGCGTGTGCCCCGCCCAGTTCGGCGTCCGGCTCCAGCGCCAGCCACGGTCCCAGCACGAACGCACGCTGCCAGGCACGCGGGTGCGGCAGCGTCAGATCGGGGTCGTCGCTGCGCATGCCGTCGAAATCGATGATGTCGAGGTCGAGCGTGCGCGATGTCCAATGGTCCGTCCGCACGCGTCCATGTTCGGCTTCGATGCGCTGCAGACCGCGCAGCAGTTCCTCCGCGGAGAGTTTCGTGTTCACCGACACGACCGCATTGAGGAATTCCGCGGTGCCCGCCGGCATGCCCCACGCGTCGGTGCGGTACAGCGGCGAGACGCCCGTCACCTGCGTGGACGGCAGCCCGTCGATGCAGCGCACCGCGTCGCGCAGCGTGGCGGCGACGTCTCCCTGATTGCCGCCCAACGCGATGACGGCGTGATGCACCGGCCGCGCAATGTTCGCAGTATCGGCCGCATAATCGTCACCGGCACCGCAGACGACGCCCTGATCAGCACGGTCAGCGGGATTGCGGAAATCCTCATCATCGGCGCTGTGGCCGGCACAGTGGCAGCGTCCTTCGCCGCGGACACCGGCACTGGCACCATCCGGATCTTGTGCACGCGATTGCGATTGCCGCGAAACGGTTTCACGGGAACGTTCCACGGTGACGCTCACATCGTCGAACGGTACGACGATCGGCGCGTTCGGCTTGTGCACGGTCACCTGCACGCGCGCCACGGCGGAATAGCCGAGAATCATCGTCGCGATGCGATCGGCTAGCTTTTCGATCAGATCGACGTGCTCGCCTTCGATGATGGCGACGATGCCCTTGGCGATCGCGCCGTAGTCGACGGTGTCGTGCAGATCGTCGGTGCGCCCGGCGACCGACAGATCCAGAGACAACGTGGCGTCCACGACGAAGGTCTGCGCGCGCTCATGCTCGAAATCAAGCACGCCGTGTCTGCCCGCCGCGCGGATTCCCGTCAATCGAATCTGATCCATGCCAACCTTTCCTTGAAGATTCTTGCGCGTCATCGGCCGCATACGCCGATTGTCCATTCACGATGGCTAAGCGACGCGGCGAACGATGGCTACACCGATTATCTGGCCGCGTACGCGCGCCATGTATTGCCGACCGCCACCGCATCGCGGCTTTTCGCCACATCGTGCACACGGACCGCCCAAGCGCCATGTTCGGCGCACAGCGCGCTGATGGCGGCCGTGGCGTTGTCCTTGTCGTCCATATCGGCTCGTTCGATACCGGCATCCGCGAGCAGCGCGCCGATGAACCTCTTGCGCGAGGCGCCGACCAACACCGGATATCCGCTGCCGGTGAAGCGGCGAAGTCCGGCCAGCAACGGCAGGTTGTGTTCGACGCCGGGCTTGGAGAATCCCAGACCCGGATCGATGATGATCTGTTCCGGCGCGACTCCGGCTTCCAATACGGCGTCGACCTGCTTCATCAACTCGTCATACACGTCATCGAGCACACCGTGGGCGTATACCGACGTGTCGGCGTCCGGCACCGCGCCCTTCGAGCCGTTGAGCCAGCCGCGCCAATGCTGCACGATGTACAGGGCTTCAGGATGGTCGGCCACCACATGCGGGATCTCGGGATCAAGCCGGCCGCCCGACACGTCGTTGATGATCCGCGCGCCATGTTCGAGCGCGGCGGATGCGACGGAGGCACGCGTGGTGTCGATGGACAATACGGCTCCCTCGGGAGCCAGCGCATCGACCGCACCGAGCACACGGCGCAATTCGTCCGGCTCGTCCACTCTTTTGGCGCCCGGACGGGTGGATTCCGCGCCGATGTCGATGATATCGGCCCCGGTCTCCATCATCGTCTCGCCATGCGCGCGCGCCGCGGCCGGGTCGAGCCACAGGCCACCATCCGAGAAGGAGTCCTCGGTGATGTTGAGCACGCCCATCACCAACGTGCGACCGCTGTCATGCAATGCTTTCATGTCCATCGGCATATGACTGTCCTTTCCTTGTATTTCCAGTCATGATTCCAGACGAATCCGTCCACCTGCGTTCCACGCCAGCCTGCGCCACACTCACGAATGGTTCGACAGAATGAGGCTCATGGCCTCCGCGCGGGTCGCGGGATCGCGCATGCACCCGCGCACCGCGGATGTGACGGTGCGGGACTGCGCTTTTTTGACGCCGCGCATGGCCATGCACATGTGGTCGCATTCGGTGACCACGATCACGCCCTTCGCGTCCATGCCCTTCATCAGCGCGTCGGCGACCTGCTGGGTGAGCCGTTCCTGTACCTGCGGGCGACGAGCGTAGAGCTCCACCAGCCGTGCGAGCTTGCTTAGTCCGGCCACCTGCCCGTTCGACGGGATGTAGCCGACGTGCGCGACGCCGTGGAACGGCAGCAGATGATGCTCACAGACGGAGAACAGTTCGATGTCGCGTACCAGCACCATTTCGTCGGTGTCGACCTTGAACTTGGTTTTCAGCACCTCCTGCGGATCATGACCGAGGCCTGCGAACAGCTCCTTGCATGCCCGCGCGATGCGATCCGGCGTGTCAAGCAGACCTTCGCGGTCAGGATTCTCGCCGATGGATTTCAGAAACAGGCGCACGGCCTTGCGCACGCCTTCCTCGTCATAGCCGACAGGCCCGGCCGCATGTGCGGCACGGGCCTTGTCGTCAAGGAGGGTATCGAATGGTTCGATATCGCTCATCAGTTGGTCAATCCTGCGCTTTTCTTGAGGGAATCGGGAATCGGCACCGGCGGAAGGTCGGAGTCGGGACGCTTGTCGTCGCTGAGCCAGACCTCGCGCTTCGGCGCCTTCTTGACGTTGGCGAAGATCTCCGCGAGCTCCTTTTCATTCAGCGTCTCCTTGACGAGCAGCTGACGTACCAGCTCGTCCAGAATGTCGCGGTTCTCGTTGATGACGTTCCAGGCTTCGGTATGCGCGGTCTCCACGAGCTTGCGCACCTCGTCATCGATAATCTCGGCGGTGCGTGCGGAATAGTTGTGGTTGAACGATCCCAGATCGCTCTGCTCGTCATCGGACCATTTGATCGCGCCGAGCTTGGACGAGAAACCATAGTCGAGCACCATCTGGCGTGCGATCTTCGTGGCCTTCTCGATGTCGTTGGACGCGCCGGTGGTCGGGTCGTGGAACACGACCTCCTCTGCGGTGCGGCCGCCCATGGCGTATGCCATCTGGTCGAGCAGCTGGTTGCGGGACATGGAGTAGCGGTCCTCGGTGGGCATCACCGCGGTGTAGCCGAGCGCACGGCCACGCGGAAGAATCGTCACCTTGGTCACCGGATCGGTGTCGTTCATGGCGGCCGCCACCAGCGCATGGCCACCCTCGTGGTACGCGGTGTTGCGCAGCTCGTCCAGCGCCATGCCCTTGGAACGGCGCTTCGGACCGGCCTGCACGCGGTCGATGGCCTCGTCGATGGCACGGTTATCGATCAGCTGCGCGCCGGCACGGGCGCACAGCAGCGCGGCCTCGTTGAGCACGTTGGCCAGATCGGCGCCGGTGAAGCCCGGGGTGCGGACGGCGATCATGTGCAGATCGACGTCCGGCACGAACGGCTTGCCCTTGGCGTGCACCTTCAGAATCTCCTCGCGGCCTTCGAGGTCAGGCGCCTCGACGGCGACCTGGCGGTCGAAACGTCCCGGGCGCAGCAATGCCGGGTCGAGCACGTCGGGACGGTTGGTCGCGGCGATAATGATCAGGTTCGTGTCGTTGTCGAAGCCGTCCATCTCGACCAGCAGCTGGTTCAGCGTCTGTTCGCGCTCGTCGTGGCCGCCGCTCATGCCGGAGCCGCCGCGCTTGCGGCCGACCGCGTCGATCTCATCGATGAAGATGATGGCCGGCGCGTTCTTCTTGGCCTCGTCGAACAGGTCACGCACACGCGACGCGCCCAGACCGACGAACATCTCCACGAAGTCGGAGCCCGCCATGGAGTAGAACGGCACGCCGGCCTCGCCTGCGATGGCTCGCGCCAGCAGCGTCTTACCGGTTCCCGGAGGGCCGTACAGCAGCACGCCGCGCGGGATGCGGGCGCCCAATGCCTTGTAGCGCGACGGATCCTTGAGGAAGTCCTTGATCTCCTCGACTTCCTGCACGGCGGCTTCCTCGCCGGCCACGTCGGAGAACTTGGTGGTCGGGGTCTGGCCGTCGAGCAGCTTGCCGCTGTTCTTCTTGGCGCCCATGCCGAACATGCCGCCGGCACCGCCCATACGGCTCATCATGAACCAGAACAGGCCGAAGATGATCAGGAACGGCAGCAGCGAAGTCAGCAGGTACGTCCAGACGCTGCTCTGCTGCATGGTCGCGGTCCAGCCCTTGGACGGATCGGCCTTCTCCACGGCCTTGACCACCTGCGCGGACTGCGCGTACGTGTAGTAGAACTGCACGTTCTTGCCGTAGTTCTTCGTACGGCCGGTGTCGGGATCGGTCGCGGAGAAATCGTTCGTCAGCTTCAGCTTGACCTGCTGCGTGTTGTCGACGATCTGCGCGTATTCCACGCCGCCGTTGTTCAGGATCTGCATGCCGTACTTGGTGTCGATGGTCTGGGATCCCGAACCGACGAAAAGCTGGAACATGGTCACGGCGAGCAGCGCCACGACCACGACCCACAGCCACGGCGATTGCCAGAACGGTCGCGGTCCGCCCTTGGAACCGTTGGAACCGTTGCCGTTCCTACCATTGCCGTTGTTGCGATTGAATGGATTGGTGAAGGGATTGCCGCCCCCGTTGGGACCGTTGTTGCCACCGCCATTGCTGGGCGACTGGCCCGGACCAGGAAAACTCATGCCTGACCTCCTTCGTACACGGATGGCTTGAGCACCGCGATTGAATCGAGATTGCGATACCGCTCGTCGTAGTCCAGACCGAAGCCGACCACGAATTCATCCGGAATCTCATATCCCTTGTATTTCACATCAACCTGCACCTTGCGGCGCGCCGGCTTCTCCAACAGCGCAAAAATCTCCACGGAGGCCGCGCCCCTGCGCTTGAGCTCGTCGACCAGCCAGCGCAAGGTGATGCCCGAATCGATGATGTCCTCGACGATCAGCACGTCACGGCCGCGCACGTCGGTGGACAGATCCTGACGAACGGTGATCTTGCCGCTCGACTCGGTGCCGGAACCGTAGCTCGAAAGGCTCATGAAATCCATTTCCGCGGGAATGCTCATGGCTTGGGAGAAGGCCGCAAGCGTGTTCACGGCCCCCTTCAGCACGCACACCAACAGCGGCACCCTGCCGCGATAGTCCTCACTGGCCTGGGCCGCGGCGCGCTTGATGATGTTGTCGATCTCTTCTTTGCTGATCAGCTCGTGATCAATGTCTTCTTGTACGTCAGCGATTCGCATGCCCACCATCTTGGCACACGCGAATGACGTGTTTCTGGCCGTACGCTGAATATCCGCTGAGAAGATTCACGCCCTGCCGCGCGCCGCCCGTCTCCATGATCCGGCACTTCCGAAGCGCAGAGACGGCGCCGTCATCTCACAGTTTCGGCAGTCCGGCGACGAACGTGTTGATGGCGGATTTCGCCGCGTTGAAGTCGGTGGGGTTGTTGACGATCACCGCGAAGGACAACGCCCCGCCGTTCAGCCGGGTCACATTGCCCGTCATGGACGAGACGTCGCCGAGGCTGCCGGTTTTCACGCGGATGAGCCCGGCCTCGCTTTCATCGTTCAGACGGTCGGCGGCAGTGCCCACGAATCCCACGATCGAGAGCCCTTCCGCAGCCGCGGCGCCGGAACCCTTGGACAGATTGCGGTGCTGCACCTCGATCAGGGTGCGCGCGGTCAGCCTGGAGCTTTCCGCCAGCCCCGAACAGTTGGCCATCGACAGTCCCTGAGTGGAGATTCCGGCTTCCTTGATCGTGCGTTCGACCGCCTGCACCGCACCGGCCGGGGAATTCTCGTCGCCGGTCTTCAATGCCAGAAGCCTGCCGAATTCCTCGGCCAGCGAGTTGTCGGAATGGCGCAACATGAACGCCATGACCTCGTTGAGCGACGCGGAGCTTACCGACGCGATGGGACTGGAGCCTTCGGGAGCGGTGCCCTGTTCCACGCCATTCACGGTGATGCCCTGTTCCGTGAGCCGCTGCCGGAACGTCTCCACAGCCTCCTGCACCGGCTGCGTGGCAAGTGACGGATAGGAGCTGAATATGTCGGGGTTCTCGGGTGCGGCGCCGTTCCAATGGCGTCCGCCGTCCACGGCCATGGAAGCCGTGGGGGTGTAATACACATGGTCGGTGTCGAGTTCGGCGATGCCGTCCGGCCAACGGCTGTCGGAGAACAGCGTGTCGTCGTATTCCAATGTCACGGTGTCGATGCCCCGTTGCCGCAACGCCTGCGCGGTGTCCGCCGCGAGCGTGCCCAATCCGGCGCGGCCGTTGACGTGCGCGGAATCCGACAGTCCCGCGCCGAGCAGCATGTCGCCGTTGCCTTTGAGCACCAGACGCGCGGTGCCGTCCTGCCGCTGTTCGAGGTACGTCTCCGTGTCGAGCGTCTTGCCCATGTCGAGCTTCGACGCGGCGGCGTAGGCGGTCAGGGTCTTCATGGTGGACGCCGGTGTGCGGGCCGCGTCGATGTCGTGCTCCGCGACGACCGTTCCCGAGGCGTCGGCGATGGCGATGGAGTATTCGCCGCCGAAGCCGGAGGCGGCCTTGCCGAATTCGTCTATCAGCGATTTCGCGGCGGCCGCGTCTATCGTCCGCGAGGTGTCGAGGTCGTCCGCGACGGACGCGGCGGCGACGCCGCGGCGGGGCTCGCCGACCTTCGGGTATTCGATGTCGCGCAATGTGAGCACGCCGGGCATGACGTCGAACAGGTCGGCCGCGACGTAACCGAGGCACAGCACCACGGTCAATACCGAGGAAACCGTCACCGTGAGCGCACGGCGGCGCTCGGCACGCCGGTAATCTTCATCCGCAACGCACATCGGGAATATGCCTTTCCAATCCTGTTCGGCGTCGATCGTTCGACATCGAAGTCCGATGCCCGCTGTTTTTCTTCAGCCGCCGAAACGTTCCATAGTCTACCGCCACCATGCCACAGCACACGAACGTCCGAAACCGTCAAAGTCCATCGGACGATGCCTGCCGGCCTCCGAAGTCCACGACCGATCGAAAGACCGTGACCAATCCGGAATCCATGGCCGGCCCAAAGCCCATGCCCGATCAATTGCCCTTGTGCTCGATCGGCTTCCACTCGGACTTCGCGAAAATGGCCTGGAACGAAATCGGCACGTAGCTGAACATGTAGATCGGGAAGCTCAGCACATAGGCGAACAGCTCCTTGTTCGTGGCGCCGACGTGGTCGCGTTCCACCACGATGGTCAACGCGGCGAGCGCCATCATGCCGATCACCGACATCACGATGCCCGACGACCATCCGGCCAAGGAGTTCAGCTGGCTCTGCCATGTCACGAATCCGCAGGCCGCAAATAGCAGTCCGAGCAGGATGCGCGCGATGCCAAGCACGGTGAACGGGCACAGCAACAGCGTGAAATCCACCGCGGAGAAGTCGCGTTCCCGCACCGCGCGTTTGATCAGCGCCGGCCCATAATAACGGAACACCTGCAGGAAGCCCTTGCTCCAACGCAGGCGCTGCCGCCAGCTCTGCGCGAAGGTGACCGGCTGCTCGTCGTACAGGATCGCGGTGCCGCAATATCCGATGCGGTCGCCGTGCAGCACCGAATCCATGGTGAATTCCAGATCTTCGGTGAGCAGGTGGAATTTCCAACCGTTGTTGCGCCGCATGACCTCCTGCGAGAACATGAAGCCCGTGCCGCCGACGTGGCAGCTGTTGCCGAGCCACATGCGCGACGCCGACAGGAACCTCGATTCGCGGATGAACCACAATGCGGAGCCCGAAGACACCCAGTTGTCGGAGAGGTTCACCGAATTGCGGTAGCTGGTGAGGATCTTGAATCCGGACTGGAACGCCTTGTTCATCTCCTCGATGTAATGCCTGTCGAGCTTGTTGTCGGCGTCGAACACGAAGAACGCGTCGTAGGGGTCGGACGCGCCGGATTCGTTCATCTGGTCGAGCAGATAGGTCAGCGCGTAGCCCTTGCCCACCTGCTGCTGGTTGAATCGTTCGATCACATGGCATCCCATGGACCGCGCCACCTGCGCGGTGTCGTCGGTGCAGTTGTCGGCCACGATCCAGATATCGATGAGATTCGTCGGATACGTCTGTTCGTGCAGGCAGTCGATGAGGTTGCCGATGACGTTCTCCTCGTTGCGCGCGGAGATCAGCACGGCGTAGCGCTTGTCCATCGGCGCGTCGGGGAATTTGATCGGCTTGGCGAACAGCGAGATGAGGATGCACACCGCCTGGTAGACCATGCCGGCGCCGCCGACGACCACCAGCAGAATGTCGAGTACGCTCAGCAGTACCATCAGCGCCACCTACTCCTTGGATTGTCGTTCGCTGTTTCGTCGTTCGACGTTCCGCCATCCGTTCCCGCCGGCTCGTCTTCGGATGCGGCGCCCCGCAATGGTTTGCGTTCCGTCCTGTCGAGCAGATGCTTCGGGATGGCGATCGTCTCCGATTCGTCGGATTCCTCCGATGCGGGGGAATCGTCATGAGGTTTGATATTGTACGCCTGCTCCTGAAGATGACGCACCTCGTCGGAAAGCGGCACATGCGCGCTGGACCCCTGGACCGCGCGCGGACCGTGCAGATGCTCGCCGATCGCCTCGGCGCCCTCCACCAACTTCGACTTCTTTTCCGGGCTTGGATCGTTCATCAACGGCGAATCCACCAGATCGTAGCGCTTGGTGTACGTGCGGAAAATCGTCTGGATGGACGCGACGACGGGCAGGGCGAGGAACGCGCCGAGCGCGCCGAACAAGGAGCTGAATGCCAATACCGCGAGGAACGCCACCGCGTCGTTGATGTCCATGGTGCGCTGGGAGATCTTCGGCGCGAAGATCAGATTCTCGATCTGCTGGTAAATGCAAATGAACACCAATACGACGACGGCCTGCCACAATCCGCAGCTGGCCCATGCGAACAGCACCGGCAACGCGCCGCCGATGTACGTTCCCAACATCGGGATGAACTGCGAGACCACGCCGCAGAACAATGCGAGCGGCAGCCAGTACGGCACATGCAGGATCTCCAGGCAGATCGAGGTGAAGAACGCGTTGAGCAACGCGAGAATCGCACGCGAGAACAGGAACGACGAGATCTGGCTTTGGCTGACGGTCCATACGAACAGGAAACGGCGCTGCGCCTCGGGAGCCATCCATTGGCATGCCGCGCGGCGCAGTTTCGGACCGGCCGCGGAAATGTAATACGTGGTCATGATGACCGTCATGAGGTTCAGCAGGAAGGAGAACAGTCCGGAGACGGTGCTCATCGCCGTTCCCGCGAAATCGGTGACCCACGAGGTCTGCACGTTCTTCAGGATCTCATTGCCGAGACTGTTGATCTCCGGCAATTCGAAGCTCAGATGCTGATTGGCGAAATCGCAGATCTGCTGGTAGAGGCCCGGCAGACCGTTGAGCAAAGCGATCACCTGCTGCACGAACAGGTTTCCGAACAATGCGAACAGCACGCCCAGAACGATCGCCAGCACCAGCAATGCGAACAATGACGCGAACGGTCTTTTCCAGCCGTGTTTCACCAACGGCACAACCATCGGCTCGACCGCGAGCGCGATGAACAGGGAGACGATGACGTCGATGACCAGGTATTCGATCTTGCCCCAGGAACGCCAGCAGAACGAGAAGACCACGATGGCGATGGCGATGTACAGCAGCGCGCGGCCGAGCCATTCCGGAGGCCTGCGGGAATCGCCTTTCGCGGGGAACAGGGTGCCGAGGTCCCAACGCTGCCCGTCCTGCCGGGAATTCGCCTCCTCCGTAGTCGTCGCTTCCGTTTGGTCATTCATCCGCTGTTCGCGTTCGCTCATGGTTCCTCATTGTAGCGATAGGTGTCGTGTACGGTCTGGAACCTATTCTTAAAACATGCTGAACGTTTCAATTGTCATCCCCGCTTGGAATGAACAGGAGCGTATCAACGATTGCCTGCTCAACGCCACCCGGCAGACCGTCATGCCACATGAGGTGATCGTCGTCGATAACCGTTCCACGGATTCCACCGTCGCCATCGTCGAACAATTCATGAGGGATCATCCGGAGGCTCCGGTGCGTCTGCTGCATCAGGATGAGGAACAAGGGCTGATTCCGACGCGCGATTATGGTTTCAACCATGCCACCGGCGATGTTCTCGGCCGCTTCGACGCCGATTGCATGATTCGCCCCGATTGGGTCGAGGTGGTGTCGGGGATCTTCACCGAGGATCCGGAGGCCATGGGCGCCACCGGACCAGTGATGTATTACGACATGCCCAGCCGGCATATCGGCCTGCGTGGGGACAATTCCACCCGGAAGCGCATTTACAAGGCCGACGGCGGGCAGCCGTTGTTGTTCGGATCCAATATGGCGTTGCGCGCGTCCGCATGGCGTCGGATCGCCGACGAGGTCTGCCGTGACAAGGCGGATGTGATGCATGAGGACATCGACATCTCGTTGCATCTGTTGGGCAAGGACCTCAAAACCGTATATAGTCCGCGCATGATCGCGGGCATCAGCGCCCGGCGCATGGACACCTCCCCCGCATCGTTCCTCAACTATATGAGGCGCTTCAAGAACACGTTCAACGCGCATCCGCAGCATTCGCGCAAGCACAAGCCGGAGATCCTCATCACGGCGTTGTACCCGGTGTTGCATCTGCTGTACCCCGTGTGGCAGAAGGTGCTCGACACCGCGGACATCAATCCGGCCGAGGCCGCCTGGATCAACGAGCAGATGGAGTTGGCGGAGCAGGAGGGGCATGAATTGTATGACGATACCCCCACCGACGAGGAGTGGAGCGAAAAACACGAAGAGGAATAGCGCTTCATAGGCGATGGTGCCGAATATGCAGGACACGCCCGGATTTTACGGACGGAAACCGCATATTCGGCACCATCGTTTTTGTATCGGGTTACATCAGGCTCTTGTAGATGGCGAGGATGTCCTCTTCGGTGGCCTGACGCGGGTTGCCCGGAGTGCATACGTCGTGGAAGGCGTCATGCGCCAACGGTTCCAGATCGGCCTCGGTGGCGCCGACTTCGGAGATCGTGGTCGGGTTCTTCAGATCGACGGTGAGCTTGTGCACGGCCTGGACGGCTGCCTCACGAACCTTCTCCAGATCGCCGGTGTAGGCGTCCTCCACGCCGAACGCGTCGGCGATGTCGCGGTACTTCTCGCCGGTGTAGTCCTTGTTGTATTCCATGACCGGTGCCAGAAGGATGCCGTTGGCCACGCCGTGCGCCACGCCCAGGCGTCCGCCCAACGGATGCGCCATGCCGTGCACCAGGCCAAGGCCGACGTTGGAATAGGCCATGCCGGTGATGTAGGAGGCATAGGCCATCTGCTCGCCGGCCGGCACATCGCCGTCGGCGCTCTTGGCGAGGTTCCTGGCGATCATGCGGATGGTCTGCATCGACAGGCAATCGGACAGGCTCCACGCGCCCGGCGTGATGTAGCCTTCGATGGCGTGGGTCAGCGCGTCGAGACCGGTGGCGACCTTGAGCCCACGAGGCATGGAATCGGTCAGGTCGGGATCGACGAAGGCGACGATCGGGATGTCATGCGGGTCGACGGCGACGAACTTGCGCTTGTTGGCGGTGTCGGTGATCACATAGTTGATGGTGGTTTCGGACGCGGTGCCCGCGGTGGTCGGCACGCCGAAGATCGGCACCGACGGGTTCTTGGTGTCCGCCACGCCCTCAAGGCTCAGCACATCCGCGAATTCGGGATTGGCGGTGACGATGCCGATGCCCTTGCACGTGTCCTGCGGGGATCCTCCGCCCAGACCGATCAGGAAGTCCGCTCCGGATTCGGCGAATTTGGCGACGCCGTCCTTGATGCATTCGACCGGCGGATTCGGCTTGACGTTGCTGAACACCTCATACGGCATGCCGGCTTCGTCGAGCACGTCGGTGACCTTCTTGGCAGTGCCGGTCTCCAACAGCACCGGATCGGTGACGATGAACGCCTTGGTGAAGCCGTGCGACTTGGCCACGGCTGGAATCTCCTTGATCGCGCCGCGTCCGAAATATGCGGTCTGGTTGAAAATCATGCGATATACCATCGATGCTCTCCTTTAAGCAGCTTCATTTTCACGGAGGCCACAGTGTCCTTGTCATGGCCAACGGTTTCATCTTATCGCCGTTTTTGAAAAACCTCTGGATTATGTCGGAGAATCGTCCGCATCCGATTTCTTGTGCCGATACGTGGACGGAGCCTGATTGGAGCGGGCCTGGAATCCGCCGACGAGCTCCGACCGTACGGTAATGCGGAGCATATATGGAAACAGGCGACATTGAAAACAAAAAAGCCTCGGATTTCTCCGAGGCTTATCTGGTGGCTCCGAGCGGCATCGATCCGCTGACCTAACGATTTTCAGTCGTTCGCTC
>ERZ808252.1173-NODE-1173-length-20680-cov-6.120388_pt1 | contig 20680 bp, 26 predicted proteins | sample MGYA00521242_ERZ808252 | MGnify/ENA primary metagenome ERZ808252 (study PRJEB31516, sample SAMN03275581) | gut metagenome | biome: mammalia-associated habitat; material: feces | host: Papio cynocephalus | place: Kenya | collected 2012-08-07 ...
CCCGGTTCAGAAAGACATTTACCCTGCTAAAGTAAATGGCAAATCTTTAACGAAGTCTTGAATTACTTCAAAAATTTGAGCTAAAAATTTCGGAAGAGTTAGTCCCACCAAACTTCAACAAGTTTTCAACATCATTATACGAAACAGGAAAGTTTTCAACGCATTCAACAAAGTTTTCAACACGCGTCCGCTCGCTCCCTTCGGTCGCTCGCTTTGTTACTACTAACTGTTAAATGGATTCTCTTCAGAAAAAATGTAAGTGGTTACATTAGTTAGTTATACCTAACTTCGCTATAATAAGAAGAGGGCCTTTCGGCCCTCGTTGTTAACCTGTAGTATATTCATCAGAAGTGAACAGAACAATAGATTTGGATGGATATTCAGCGGGAATAAAAGTGACTTTAAATACAGTATCTCTTTTTGTTAGTTCGATAGTAAAAACACGTTTTACAAGTTGTGCGACGTCGTCTCTGTGCATAGTTACTGTAATTACGCCGGGAATTGAACTACTGCTTAAGCCTGCGGTTTTCTTAGGAACATAAACAGTAATAGTCTGGGGAATTTGTTCCTCGGAAATAGTAGGACAGTCGAATTCGATATTGAAATTGTACGTGGATAAAGAAAGAGTTTCACTGGCGAGTGTTATACCAACATTTTTACAAGAGTTTTTTAATACATCTCTATAATCAAGATTGTAAATTCCTTTTGCGCTATCGTCAGTAGTACCAGTAACATTGTTGTAGATGCGGCATTTAAGTGCAGATTGCAAGTCATGAATTTCTTGGTCAGTAATGGTTTTACTTTGGTTGTAAGTTGCAATGTCAAGTTTAGCGGAAACAGCGGTATTGTTGCTAGTTTTGTATGTTTCGAAAGTGGAGTTGTCAAGTTTTTTGTCAAGCCTATTGTGCATTTCAGACTTAAACTCTGTAAACTCTTCGTCGTCAATTGGATTGGCGTCTAATTCAAACAGCGTAAGTGAAATACTTTTTGTTCCTGCGCTAGTGCTTGCGACAATGCCGTGATAGCCAATAGTGTGTTTAGCGGCGCAATCAATGTTAAGAGAATTAGTCCCATTAGACTCAAATGAAATGCTTGCATTCTTATTTAGAAGAGTAAGATTTGAAGGTGCGACAGGAATGTGAATTACGCCAGAATACTCTCCCGGGTCACTAGGGCTGAATCTAGCAATAATTTTTGCGACACTCATTTTTGTGGCAGAGCCAATATCAAATGAGCAATTAATGTCATTGTAATGGCTTGTGGGAACACTGAGATAGTAGAGGGATTGTGTCAGTTCATTTTTGGTGTAGCGGATAGATTGGTTAGTTGCAACACCATTTTTATAGTTGTTAAAAGTAGTGCTGTTGAGTTTAGCGGAGACTGCGCTGTTATTACTAGTTCGATAGTTTTCAAAAGTAGTAGTATCAAGTTTTTTGCTTACTGCTGTATCATTGCTATTCTTGTAAGTGTTAAATTCACTTTGAATGGTAGTGTCAGCTTTTTTATACGCCGCTTCAATATCGTTTTTGTCGTTTTCAGTAAGGTAGTTCATTTCGCTTGTGCTAACTGTCATGTGGCCGTCGTCAATTTTGACTCGAACGACAAAATTGGTCATGCTGTTGTTGATAGTCAGACTACCAAGCGTAGGAGTAAACTGCAAGCGAAGATTCTTGCCTGCTACTCTGCTAAAGATTAGAATAAGTTGAACATTGTTCAAGTTGCCAGCGTTAGGAATAGAAACGCCATATTCTGGGAAATTCTGCAAGCCAATAGCATTCGTGATATAACGTCCACCGCTTTTCATATTGCTGATAGTGATAACTGAATCACTTTCGCCTAAGGTAATATTCAGCGGTGTATAATCCTCTTCTGGCAACGTAATATTAAACGGCTTTGCCCAAAGGCCACCAGCAAGAGCAATAGCATTACTGCTTGTTTCTTCAACTACTTTGTAGTATCGTCCGCCGCCATCGCCAATACTATTCTTGCCGCACGTCAGCAACGTATAACCGACTTTCACCGTCGAGTCAATCTTCATCTCATCCTCGGTGTTGTAGCTGTGCATAGTTACAGCAAAGAAGTTGTCAGTATCTGCCTTATACTTGTTTGTAGCATCAGTCTGCTTTACCGCTTCATCTCGGTACTTCTCGACTTCTGCTTGGTACTTCGCCACCTGAGCGTTCCACTCGCTGGACAGAATCCAGTAAGCGGAGTTTGTCACAATTTCTCCGTCCGGCTCTGCAACAGTTACAGGAGTACCGGCAGGCACGTCCTTTTTACTGACATAACTGTTGTTATTCCAGTAGACGACGCTCAAAGGTTCATAAGCTGTGTTCTTGTTCCACTCGCCCATGAATTTAGGCGCATATCTTGCGCCAATATAAGTTTTAAGGGCCATAAAATCACACTCCTTCTAACTTAATTATACCACCCGCCCGCCCTACTGTCAATGATGGACAGTCGCATTAATTTCCAAGTTCTGGAATCCAGTCGAGACGAAGTTTTCCGTAATCGGGGTCATCCATGTTAAGCTCTGTATCGAAATTAACAAAACTCCACATATCTGGGATATAAGCCCGGAAATACCCATCATCTGTAAGGTCAAACCAAACGTATTTGACGATTTTGCCGACAAGAATCTGCAAGTTGTTGTCAATCCATTCAGAAAGAGCTTTAACGTAGATTTCAATTACTCCACCGTCAAGTAGGAAATTCAAATCATCACGCAACTTGGTAACAGTCTGATTCAGCTTTAGCATATCAGAGTCGTATTTCTGTTTCATGTTGCGAATTTCAGTTGTAAATTTGGTGTCAATATCGTTAATTTCTTGTGTGGTTTTCTCGTCAATAGCGTCAATCTTTTTGTCTTGTTCCTCTTTGTATGCGTTGAGGGTTTCTTCAATGTTGCTGTACTCACTAAGTAACTGATTGAATAGTGCAACTGCACTGTTGTATGTCTCAATCACTCGTGCCATGATTTCGTAATCGCTTGAACCGGGAATATACGTGGTTAAGTCAAACTTTCCGATAACTGGCAAGAGCGGAAGAGGTTGCAGGGGGAAATTGCAGTTGATATTATTCATCGACATTCACCTCTTTAACTTCTATATTTGACGCTAGAATTGTTGTTGTCTCGTTGAAAAGTCTAGTATTACTTGTTAAGTTTCCGTAGCAGTCGAATTCTATAAATCCGTATCCTTTTTCTAGGCTTTTTGGCATTGTCATTTTAAGTGCCTTGTGTACAGGCGGGACGCTACTGTCAATTGACCCTTCAAACATGTTTACAGGTATTTCCTTTGGTATGTCAGTATTATAAATGGCAAGTCTTATAGGGTATAGGTTAGCATTATCAGTAAGTGAAATGGGTAATGTCATTATATTTATTTCGAAGGAATCATTTGATGTTCTAAAAGTATTGCATTTTGTTTGTTTATTCCATGCGGCATATGAATATGCGGTAGTGTACGATGAAGTATTATATGGAGTTGATATAATTTCTAAATATAGATATTGGTCTTTAGCCATATTTGGCACATTAAGAGGGATACCAAATTGGATGGTGTTTAAGCTGTCAGTTTCTCTAATTACTCCAAGCACGCCCGCGCGTTCGTTAAAGGCGGCTCCGTCAGCAGTCCAATGAACATTTTCGTAAAAGTATTTTGTGCTTGCATCAATATAAGCTACGCATACAAATATATTTGCAGGTACTTTAGATGTACTGTCAATTATTTGTTTGCACCAAGATTCAAGTTCCCCAATATTTTTGAATTCGGTTGCGTGATTAGTTTCTATTTTAGTGACAGTTTCAGTTTTTTCTTTTACGAATTTTTTCCAAAAGGGCTGGGCAGTTTCACCCACCCTTCTACAGAATACTCCTGATTGGCGGCAGTAGCCGCTTCCATCTGCATCGTAATCTTATGCAACCCATCAACAGAGCTTACAGTGTCCACAATTTTAATTGCGGCAGTATTACTAGAATCGCTACTGGTATTAAAGTAGCCAACTTCTGCATGGTCGCCAACCATCGGCATGTTAATTGCCAACAAATCAGTATTCGCTTCTACAGCACCGCTTGCCGTAAATGTGCACTTGATGTGAAGTGCGTCATTAATGGGGAAAGTCGCATCCTCATTAACAGTAATCATCTCGTTTGCGCTCGTAATAAATTTACTCATGTGAAACGCTCCTTCCTTAATAGATACTCATGAAGCAATCAGAAACAGCTTGAATAACTTCCAAGTCAAGATTTCGCATTGCTTCGGCGTACTCTTTGAACAGTTCAGCATAGCTTTTGTTACTAACTCCGCTAACGCTCCTGTTTCGGTCAAAAGTGGTTTTGCCTTTTTCAGTGCCACTTTCTTCTTTATTAGAATTAGATTGCGTTTTATTACTGTTAGTGGCTTTTGTGGTAGTTTCTGCATTTGCGCTATTACTGTTTTCCGTCGTAGTGTTACTACTGTCGGTTTCCGTAGAGGAAGAACTGCCCTTTGTCTCTCCTGCGTCAGTTGTAGTAGTGTTGTAGGTTGTAGTCGAACTTCCGCTTTCGCCAGAATCGTAGGTCGTACTGCTATCTGTCTTGTCTGTCGTATCATGCGTTGTTTTATCGCTCGACGTGTCTGTAGTTGTATCAGTGCTGTTTTCCGTTGTGCTATTAGTATTCTTTCCGCTCTGTTTAGAAGCGGCAGAAGCGTATGTGTTAGATGCAATATCAGTTTCGATATTGAGCAACTGGCCCGGCGTATCACTGGCAACATTCAGTGCATATGTTGTTCCTGCGGTTTCAGTTTTTCCGCTATGCACGGTAGAACTGTTACCAGAGTGTGAAACAGTGTCGTTACCAGTTCTCGTTGTAGTGCTTGTACCGGTATCAGTTCCGGAATGTTTATTACTGCTTTCGGTAATTTCATCGCCAGTTTTGGTGCTGGTATTAGTGTTAGTTTCGGTGGTGGTTCCTTCGCTTTTCGCTGTGCCGGTACTTGTGATATTGTTAGTGCCAGATTCGGTACTGCTGTTAGTTACTATACTATCACTGTTACCGTTCGTGCTACCGGTCTCGGTTGCCGTCGCCGTCGCCGATGTAGCAGTGTCAGTTGTACCAGCATCTTTGATAATCTCAGTTAGCGTAGAGCCAGTGTAGAATTTGAACTTTTCGTTCATAGCATCGTACAGAAGATTCTGATACGGCATAAATTCTTTCATCGTGTTATTCAAGAACACTTTAAACCTGTCGGGCGGCAAACAACAGATTTCATCAAACTGGTAATGTGAAATAATTTTTGCATTAAGAGCATTTCTGAATGCTGTTGCCTTTGCTTCTGTGTCACAAAATTCGGGAACTGGATAGTCTTTAAGCCCGATATCAAAACCACCAAGCGTGATAAGCTTACCCAGTTCTATGGTATAGGTTGCCATTTCTTACCACTCCTTTACTGAGTTTGGCTTTCTGTCGTGTCCGCTGTGACATAGTTGACAGTGGATGCAGATTTCGAGAATTTTGCACTATCGTCACTATAAGTGTCGGTTGCAAGTTCAACGGATACATTAAGGCCAAAGAGTTTGTTGATTTCTTTGCAAGCTTCTTGACGCTGTGAAAAGCCAATATTTGCAAGTGCATTTGCCTTTTGTTCATATGGCTCTACTTCACCTGTAATTCTGCGTTCCTTTTTCTCATCCGTCATGCCGATACCAAGGAATGATAAATACTCATTGTATTTTGTCATCTTTATATCCTGTAGCTGGCCAGCTACAAAAGGTGCATCAGTACGGAAAACACGAAATGCGTTTGGGTCGAATGTATCTTCTGCCGCAAAAATAACAGGTGCATTGCCAACGTATTTCTGGTAAACTGCCTCTGCGCTTGTTTTCTGTTTTCGGTTAGTCAGAATAAGAACAGGGGTTTTCTGTGCTTTGATGTTGACGTCAATTGAATTGTCGATGTCGTACAGAATTTTCGTGTATCTCATAGTTGTAATGATGGTCGGAAACATATCAGGAGTGTTTCGAATAAGAACGCATTTTTTATGATTCTCTAGGTCTGCAAAGTATGTACCATTTTTAGCATACGGCCTAATTTTAATTGGGTCGCCAAAGATGTTTACACCTTGCAATGTCCCCGGAAGAGCCAAGTCGCCTAGACTGTCGTCTCTAAAAAAGACAGCACACCCGCGCATGAATAATGTTTCTTCAAGATATCGCGCATTGACAGTATCGGGCAGGCCATTCCATTTGAACATTGTGCAAGCAAGGTTTTTTAAACGCGAATAGTAATCAGCCATTGCGCTATGTTCCATCTCCCTCGCTTGCAGTTCATTGTCATATTTATAAGCCATGTTATCACCTCATTTCTGTTAAGCTTGCTGGAACATACCGACAACTTTGTTGACCAGTTGGCCAAGCAACAAGCCAACGAGATAACCGACGATAGCACCAACAACGTTACCAATTCCGGGGGCTACTGCGCCACCAATTGCAATGCCCGATTGTTGACAGAATAGAATGACAGCTTGAGTTACCCAGTTTGAAACATAATTCGTCACAATTGGGACAACATAATAGTTAATACCAAATTTTGCAATATTGGTAACTAGTGCAGATGCAATATTGACGGCCATTTGCTCCAATGAAATATCGCCTTTTAGCCACCCTGCGACAGAAGTAATGACGGTATTTGCAAAACCAATAGCTAAATCAGCGGCGGCACGCCCCAAAACTTCATCTTTTGTTTTATCGCCAGTCTTGAATAATTGTGGAACATACGCTTCAATTGAAGTAGTTAAGCCGTTAAGCGTTACGTCTGCCATGTAGTCGATAGAAGTATTCTTAGTTGTCGTAATCCATACTTGCAAGGCTTGTTCAATATCGCCGGTAGTGATAGCGGTTTGAACTGCGCCCCATGTTGTAGTTACACAAGTGTCAAAATAGTTATCAAGCGTATTAGCTATGTTTTTGCCCCAGTCGGTGTCTGGGTCAATGCCGGTAGCATTAAAAACCCAATTTTTCAGGCCTGCTTTTGCTTCTTTCTTTGCGGTGTCAGTTGCTGTAGTAACTGCTTCTGTTACTTTTTGCTCCATGTACCACTTGGCATTGTTTACAACGTCTTTGCACATTCGGTCGAATACGCTCCAAGCGTCGCCAGTAGCAAAAAGTTCTTGTGCATAACTTGCACCTTTGTTTCTGATTGTCTCAATTTGGCCTTGGATGTATTTACCAATTAGCTCTTTTTGGTCGGCGTCTGTTATATTTTTGGCTTCGCAAAGCCTGTTTGTTATCTTAGTTGCAATGTCATTTGTTTCTACTTCAAGTGTCGTTTTTTCAGCGTCAGAAGTGTCTGGGTCGGAGTATTTGCGACCAGCTTCCTGAACCTTTTCCATCTCCTCTTTAGTGATGTACTCAGATTTTGTATATTGCACTTCACTGCGTTGATTTTCGACCCAAGGGACACCCGGAAAATTTTCAATGTTATTTGGATTTACTGCAAAATCAGCTTTGGCGGTAAACGCTGTATAGTCTGTTCTTGTCGCAGAAGTCCAATATAGTCCAAAATGCAAGTGCGCACCATTAGATGTTCCTGCGCCTTGGGTTCCCGGCCTACCGCCAACGTTGCCGATTTTGTCACCAGCTGATACCTTATCACCAGTGTCAAAATCCGGAAGAGCGTACAAATGAGCGTATCTCGAGTAATAACAATTTCCGTCTGAATCCTTTGTTTCATCATGCCGTATTAGAAGCGTATTGCCATATGTAGAAGAAGTATAGCATTGTACAACTGTTCCGGCTTTTGTCGCATAAATTGGAAAACCTTCAATTCTTTCGGCGACGCCAGTGGTAAAATCTAATGCTTTGTGCTTGTCGCTGTATCCTGTAGTGCAGTACCAAGTACCAACGCCAAGTGGAAAAATCCATCCGTCAGAAACGTAATAACCAGTTGACGGCGTATTGGAGGAGTCGGAAGAAGTTCCAGACTTTCCGCCTTTCTTAACTCTAATAATTGTATAATCGTGGTCATTTGCCACGAAATTATTAGAAGTTAGCCAAGGGTTTTCTTCAAGAAGTTTTGCGGGGGTCGTTCCTGTTAAGGTAGAAAGCCTTTCTATGTCGTCATGCCAGCTACCCACAGATCGTGGTTTGATTGCCAGATAACAAGCATTGTTTTTACCCATAAGTGATTTATAGTCTTTAAGATTCTGTTCAGCAGAATTTGCCATAAAATCACCCCTTCTTAAACAATGCCGTTGCTTTGGTCAAAGTTGCCGAATGTCGCAGTATAGACCCACCAGAAGATGCCTTTGTCAAAAATCTGTTTGATAGTGCTGATATCTTCCTGAGGGAAATTACCTGTAATATTTAAGCCAGACGTTTTAATGTATGTCCAGCTGGCTCGTGCGTGCAAGTTGATATTGCGATAGGTAGATTGCTTGTACCCATAGACAGTTAAGAAATTGTCAATCCGCTTAGCGATATCAGTAGCTGGCACTTTATAGCCAGCTGTAAACATTGTTTTACCAGTGGAAATAAAGCCGTTAGATGCGGCGGCTGAACCAGTCGCAGGCGCGTTGTAGCTTTCTGAGATAGCTGTTAAATCTTGTGTAATTTCGTCAATTCCTTTTGCGTTAATATAGGCATTATTACCGCTCTTTATGGTGGATGAGACGCCACCGGCAACATTAGAAACACCGTCAGCAATTGCCCCAACTGGGTTTGTTACCAAATTACTTAATTTTAGAGAATTAGAAAGACCGGACACTGTTCCAGCGAAATCTGCGACCGAGTCTAGTACACTTGTAGTTTTGTTAATGTAGCGATTTTGTTTTGCTCGTTCGGTGTAAATAGCATTGGAAGCACTGTGCAAATTATAATCATTTCTATACTGGTTATAACTCCACGTGCTTTCGGGTACAACCGCAAACATTGCAATCGTTGTTATATCCGTCGAGCTATAGTTACTTACAAACGCACTAATTGTTCCGCTTGTATAATCACTTGACAGTGCAATTGAGACATTTTTTCCATTAATAAAAGCTGAATTAAATGTGCACTCTTGGCCATACATAGACATAAAACAAGTAACAAAGGCAGAAGAAAGCAACTTTTTATTTTTTGGAGTATAACCATTAATTGAAGTTGGGTATTTTGCAAACGACACTGTTTTCGTCCCGCTTTCAAGTGTTTTGGGAAACTGTTGAATCTTCACAACTGCCGACGCAGTACCATTTCTAACGTAAGCTTCGAGGAACTTACCTAGTGTGCCCGCATTGTTTGGAAGTGTAAGCGACGAAAGATTCTGCGCGCCAGAAAATAGGCCATTCACCATTTGACCATTTTTGGGGTCGCCTGCATATGTGGAAGTTGCCAATAACGCAACACCATTTGGCGTCATGTCGTAGCTTGTTGCTACTTGATAACCACCCGCATTATTAGTTGAGAAATCTTCTGGAACAATATTGTCTCCTGCTACATCAGTATCTGAGTGGCATCTATCAACATAGCTTTGATACCAAGTGATGTCAAATAACCATGTTTGCAGTACATCTGTTGCAAGATAGAATCTAGTTTGGTTCATGCCTGCCCATTCGGTTCGAATGATAAAGGCATAAAACCATTTTGTCGTAAAGTTTTTGTTCTGGTACATAACATAGTTGCAGTTATAATAGCTGTCTACGTCACCAGATACAACAATTGTATTATCTTTTTTGATATAGTTAAAGTTATCAATAGACTTAACAGTTTTGCTAAGAAAATAAGTGGTTTGAGCGGCGACATCTGGAAACCAAAGTGTATTATTATAATCAGCTGTAAGAGGTGTGCTCAATAGTCGTAAATTTGTGCTAGGTGAAAACATTTTGCTGTCCCCTTTCTTCTCTTCCCCCTAACCCGCCCTCGCCTTGTTCCTTCACCTGTGCAAAGCTACCTTTAGAGAATGGGAGTAATTAGGAGTTAAGCTTCTTTAAAACACCAAGCGTTCGCAAACGGACTGACAGCCATAGTTTCCCAATGATGGAGATAATAGGTGCGGCTAAGAGTTGCAGGGTTGTACTCGGTGTTAGCAGTGATAAACCGATTGTCAAAGCACTTAATGAAAGAATTGTCACAAATAAGTGCAAGAGTCTTTGCGGCGTCACCGTCATCGCCAAAGGAATCGACCATAATCTGACGGCCCATAAACTCGCTCTTATTCATATTGAAAGCCTTTGCAAGCACTTCAACATCGGTAAATGCGGCGACATCAGCACGAATCAGAATGCTGATATTGTCCGGAGAACTCCACGTTTTGAGCGCAGTTGGATTCTCAACACCCTGTGCAGTTGCCATTTTCAGATAAGTATTGTACTGAGTACTGGGGAACTGGAACTGCAAGTATTTGGCTTTGGCGTCAGTAATCAGCGATTCAGCGAACAGTTTGTGGTCTGCATTTGCAGGGACGGTAGTGCTGTTCACATTACCGTCATTAATTGCCGTTGCGAGAAGCCCCTTCATCAGTGCAAATTCGTCGATGTTGTCACCGCTCGTCAGAGTGTTGATAATCATCGAAATGAAGTTGCCGAAAGTGTCATTCGAGACGAACGCACCTTTCAAAACCTCGTCATAGACGGTCACTTTGTACTTATCCTGTCGGTTACGGCGATAGTAGACAGTCTTGACGTCAGGCTGGGCGGGGGTGAGGATATCACTTAGGGCGGTTGCGTCATACGGTGTAGCAATAGCCGGGTTTGCAATGCTCTCCTGCACGTCCGTACCAAAGGGGACATCTGCTCCCTTAAAGATGCGGAGTGGATTTTCATAAGCTCGTGCATGAACTTCCTGAAACAGGATGCGGTTTACCAAAGTGTTAATAAACTCGTTCATGTAAGGGGTGTAGCTAAGAATCTGTCCACCAATGCTATTTAGCGTTGCACCAGTACCAGCGGCGATATTATCTCTAAGCACCGTCGAACTGTCAACAGTTGCTTTTACAATGTCGATTGCAGTTGCCATTAAAAATCACTTTCCTTTCTTACTTGTCTAAGGTCAAGCGGCCATTCTTGTACAGCCGCTCGATGGGGTCATTGTTCGTTTCGGGTCGCTTGTCGTCAAAGTCGGCGGGTACTGTCACTTGAAGAAATAACTTCATATTGTCCTCACGCAACTTCTGGTTTGCAAGTTCAAGTTCCTTTACTTTGTTTTCAGCTGTAGCACGAGCGGCGATTTCCTCATTAAATCCAGCCGTCATTTCTGCCAACAGATTGGTTACTTCACCTTGGTCATCTCGTTTGGAAATGACATTCTGCGTAAGTTCATTGTATTTAGTTAGTTCCATAGTAACACTCCCTTAACTCTAATTACTTTGTGCGGTAATCCCATCTCGATTTGGTTGTTCTGACATCAACATGACAAAAGGTGCTATAAATTCCTAGACCACAACTATTAGGGTAGAGCGAATTGACGTAATTGTAGATTTGAAGTGGAGTCACATCATTTAACCAAATATCAGCGGCTTTACCCAAAATATGCTGAGAATGCGGCGAAGAATTTTTCTGCTTGCTGTTCCAGCTTACCGTGCGGTATCCACTATTGACATGAACAGGTTTTTTGAAATGCGTTCTGATTTTTTCCAGTAGACTAATCAAGTCTGGGTCGAGAATAACCACTCGCGAGTTATCAGCGCATTTAAATTCGTGTGCCATGAAGTGGTCGGACAATGCAAAATCACCTGTCAGCGTAATGTCGAAAACATAGTAGTTTTCCGGTTTCATTCCTTTTCGTCCTTCTTTCCGTTCAGGACTGACAAGAAAGGTGCAATCATTTTGACCATATCGGGGTTAATTTCTCCGATATTTTCAAGAATAGAAATACCTTCTGTCAGAATTATCAACGTGCAAATAGAAGCGGCGGCAGGGATTTTAATGCCGATATCAACATAGCCCATAGCGAAATCAAGAACATATCCGAAAGCCATGAACAGTAGAAAAGAGAACTTTTTATACATTCCTTCCCTTGCTCGTGTGCTATTTAAGCATTTGTTCTTTAACGCTTTGACGACACCAGTAACGACATCAAAACCCATGAAACAAAGAGAAAGCCAGACTTCGACCGGAACAGTTTTGACAGTTTCCATAGTTTTCACCCCCTTTCTCTTTATCTTCTAAATCAATTATACCATAAGGGCTTGATTTTTTCAAGTACATATGGTATAATTATTTTAGAAAGTGAACATAAGGGGATGATTTTTAATGCCAGAGTATTATGACGGCACAAAACTTTTATCCATATCAGATATTAATGGCGACAGGCCAGAAATTTTTATGTCTACCACAAATCGAAGCGGTGGCAAAACAACTTGGTTTAGTCGTTATCTTGTAAAGCGGTTTAAGAACTATGGTGAAAAATTCATGCTTCTTTATCGTTTTAATTACGAATTAGAGGACTGCCCTGATAAATTCTTTAAAGAAATCAAGACGCTGTTTTTCCCGAATGATGAAATGAGGGGTGTAAAACGTGCAAAAGGTATCTACTGGGAATTATACTTGAACAACGTCATGTGCGGGTATGCTGTGTCATTGAATGCGGCAGACCAGTTGAAGAAGTATTCTCATTTTTTCGCAGACACACAACGAATGTTTATGGACGAATTCCAAAGCGAAACTGGACATTATTGTGCAGATGAAGTCACAAAATTCAGGAGTGTTCACACGTCCGTCGCTCGTGGCGGTGGCAAACAATCTCGATATGTGCCAGTATATATGTGCTCAAACCCTGTTACCTTGCTCAACCCTTATTATGTAGCAATGGGGGTTAGTTCACGCTTGGACACAAAAACAAAATTCCTACGTGGTGAAGGGTGGGTATTGGAACAAGGATACGTCGAAAGTGCCGCACTCGCTCAAAAGGAAAGCGGATTCAACAGGGCTTTCTCTGGTGACCAGTACGACAAATTCTTAACTCAGGCAGTATACCTGAATGACAGCACGGCATTTATTGAGAAGCCGTCGGGTAATTCACGATACTTAGGAACTCTTAAATACAAGGGAAAAGAATATGGCTTGCGTGAATTTGGAGAACTTGGCATTATTTATTGCGACGATAAACCTGATACGTCATTCAAGTACAAGTTGTCTGTTACGACTGCTGACCATAATGTTAACTATGTCATGCTCAAGTCCTATAGAATCTTCTTGGACAATATGCGATACTTCTTCGAACGTGGTTGTTTCCGATTCAAGAACTTGACTTGCAAGGAAGTAATTTTGCAAGCACTATCTTATTAAGCTATCCACGCTTGTCTGTCCGACTGAGTTTGGATGGATAGCAACGGCGAAGAGTCGTCCATCACAATTGTTCGGTATTGCTGACCGCTTTCTGACAGCTGGCGTATAGGATATAGAGAAACCCCAGTAGATACAATCGTTTTAGATTGCCTACTGGGGTTTTGTGTTATTTATTTTTCTCGAACAAATACTGTGTCGTCCGGGTACATTTGCAGGAATGGTATTGCGTCAATCGTCACACCCTTGCCGCCTGAACCATTCTTAGCTTTCTTGTATATGCCTGCAAATCCATCCACCATAAACAGCGTCTTTGCCGAAATCGTCCCAAAAAAATGTCGCTTGCGTATACTCTAACTCGTTGTTCCACATAGAACAATTACACCCCTTCCCAAAAGAAACAAGCAAGAGCGGCAATCCCGCACATTGCCATAGCAATGCACCATTGATAGATGCAATCGCTCGTTGTAGTGGTTTCGTCGTCTACGAACCAGCAGTAGACAAGATAACTAATAGGAATAGAAAACAACAACACATCAATCATTTGTTTTTTACCTCGCTCCACATGATATAACCAGAACCAGCAATAACAGCGGCAAACGTTTTATCAGTGTAGATTTTGTAGCAAATTACTTTTGCTTTTAACAGGTCACTAGGAAGTGTCCGAATGTCTACTGCTTCATCTGTAAGACCGTTCAATTGCACATACATTTTATCAAGTGACCACGCAACGTACAGCAAAGAATTTGTGGAAATTACTTTTCGGTTAAACTTTTCACCGGGTAAATGAATCATGATGTGCTCTTTCTTCATTTTGCGAATTACTTTATCTTCGCAGTTAGGAATTAGTCCATTAGGCACAATATATCACCTCATCGTAAAATCTGTATCAACTAGCAAAACTCCGCCTTCGATGCGTTTTGGTAGCAACTTGCCGGGAATCGTTAAACCACGTTTAAAGTCTTTAAACGTTCTTGTTTTACTGAGAAACTTTATTTCCTCAGGTGTCCATTTTTCATCCGGTTTTCCGTCATCAATTCGTTGTTTCGTTTCAGGGTCAAAAGACAGCTCGAATAAATCTTTGCATTTCTTTGGCATGCCGGCACACTTTATATTGTAATAAGATTCTTCAATCGGCTCTAAATCTTCTGCTACAACGTGCTCGATGTACGTTTTCTGTCGAACGAACCATCCGAAATCCCAGCTTGATTCTAGCTTCCAACAGCAAAAATTAACTGGATGAACTGTAATCCCTTTTACATCTTCGGGCTTTAAGTCGCAGTGAATTGAATCAGTATCGGCATAAATAAAGCCGGGCTTATCTGGGCCGTAATAGTTTTTCTGTGCGGCTCTAATAGTAAAATTTCTGGCGTAAGATGTAATAGCTGAACCAATAGGAATGTAACCGGGTTGTTTATCATTTGCTTCAACATCGTAAAAACCTATTGTATTGTCACCTTTCATCTGTGCTACTTTGAACGAACTATTTGGCGAACTTGCCATTTTGCCATACAAATTGTTCAAGAATAGTTTTGCTTCTGTTCTCATTGCCCCTTTGCTGTGTTTCTTGATTTCCGCGTAGTGGTCAATGTACTCGTCAAATATGCCGATTTCTGCGTTGAATACAATATAATCTAGTAATTCATAATCATATAAATCATAATGCTCGCGAAGTAGAACTAAATCCGTTTGCGTAAGTGTAAGCGTCACTCGTGTGTCGTGCAAGTTACCATCTTTGTCAACATACTCAGAATGGTAAACGCCGTTTTTGTCCATTACGTCGCTTGTCTCGAGTGCTTCTGTAGCTTTGTACAGCATCGTATTTTTTATCTGTACAAATGGCAGGAATCCGGGCTTGATACGGAACCGCGTCCGTATTCGGAAGAAGTAATAGCAATCGTCGCATTCATTGCTAGAAAACGTAGGCTGATACCAAAATGGGTTATACCGCGCTTCGTCGGGTAACTCTTCGCCGCCTACAATTGCACGCGGCTTTCCAATTGGGTAGTAGTTACCTGACTCAGAGTGCATCATGGATGGATACAAGCTATTGACATCAGCTGTTACGCCATTCTTGTAAACTTTACACTCTTTGCCTTTGACCAAGTAGCACCACCCGCCCTTGTAACTGTTATGTATCCAGCCTCCAACAGTTGATGAACCAAATATTTCGGCGTCTAGCTCACGCTGATAAAGGTCTGGAAACATTGCGTTGTATTCCTGTTTCTCGAACGGCTTTTTGAACTCTGCCAAGCAACAAGAGCCTATCGTCAGCCGATTGTGCCCCTCGTTAAACATAAATTCCAATGCTTCTTTCAGCACTAGAACGTCATTTTTAATGTATTCAAGTTCTTCGGTGGAAATGGGACAACCAGCATAGCGTTCACCCTTGTACTCCATTTCCAACTTTTGATGTTTGGTTTTGAATGATTTGCCAATTGCTTTAAGGGTGAACGGCATAAGCTTTAAAGAGTCTTTGAGAATCAGAAACTTCTTGTTTGGCATACGGATTGTGATAGTGTACCATTGTCCCATATCGGAAATAACATATTGAAAAGACTCTGGTGGCATTCGCTTCTCATCCATCCAAGCACCTTGTCCTGTTATTTCGTCGGTGCAGATGAAAGCTTGTTTGTAATGTAATTTGTTCATAAGAAAGTACAGCCAGAAGTTGCCGTCAAATTTCAGATTGTGAAAGTATGCAACTAAATTTTCATCTAGAGAACAGTAGTAGGAATACAAGTCATCAATCGAGTGGAAAACTTTAACGTCCTCAGTGCCAAGTTCAACACTCGCCGCACTCCATACTTCTGTTTTAGTTTGCAGTTTGGTTTGTGCATCAACTGTGGTTTCAAAGTCAGCTGAAAAAGTTCTCCATTCACTGGACTTCATCGAACATCTTACCCTTCGTCTTGAAAATCTGAGCCGTCATAATCTAGGCCGCTTTCAATATTATCCATTGACATAGACAAGATTCTATCAGCAGTATCAGCAGAAAAGATTTTGCAAAGACTGTTCATTGCGTGGCGTCCACGTTCTTTATAACCGATTGCGGCTGTAATAAACAAGTCGTTAATTTCTTCTGCGTGCTCTTCGATGTACCGTGTGGCTCTATCTTCGCCAATTACTTCAATCCACTGATTGAGGTACCAACTAACAGTTGACAGATTGTCGTGATTATTTTGCATTATCTGAGATTTGTAATACTCTGTTAAGTGCTTGGTGCGGTTGTATTCTCCATACCATTTTGAATCGGGAATTACCGAAGTGTTTCCATCATAGAGCTGATTGAAAAAAGCTTGTATATCCTGTACGTTCTGCGCTTTTTCAAGCATTATAGCAGTGCGCTCAAGAAAGTTTGAAAGAATAATATCTGTTTTTTCGGGAACTTTTGAAATGCCGGAACTGGCAAACTGAGCGTAACGTTTTACCGCTTTTTCACCGGATGTAACATTTCCTTCAATGTCGTGGATGTAGAGATATTCCCGTAAAGCGTCTTTATCACGAAACAATTTTTCCATCTTCTCAACTACCTTTGTGGAAAACTTGGACGTTGACAGCATTGTAATTATTTGTGGTGTAACTTCAACAACGTTACCTTTTGCACGCTCTTCTTGAATTTCACGATTAACGGCGTTTTGTAAGTTCAGCTTTGCTTCTGACATTCTCGCCTGATTTTTCCACACCTTTTGTTCTCTGGTTTGTTTTGGTGGTTTTGGGATATGTTGTTTTGGTTCTTTTTCAGACTCGACAGCAGTGTGAACACCAGATTTGGTCAGCGTAGATTGCTGAGTCGAATGATTAGGCATTACCGCTTTGATAGCTCTTTGTTTTGACTTTGTTGGTTTGGAAACAGGTATCTTAACACCTGTTTTTTTAATGTCCTGCGATTCAGTGGACAGCTTGGTTAACAATTTAGGTTGCGAAGTCTTTAGTAACTTGACGATTACTCGCTTTGAGGTTTTTTTCTTCATAGTAATTACCTCTAACAAAAAACCTGTTGAATACTGTGGATATATTCAACAGGTTAACGTAACTTTACAGCAACGAACTATATTCAATTCTGCATCGGACTAATGCTCCCTTCTTACGTCCTATCCAACACTAGAACGCTTATTATGCAACAGGTTTATCAGCCTGCGACAGCACAAGTGAGATAGGGACGGCCTGCCTTGCTCTTACCCTGAATCACTTTGATAGAGTCGAACTTCTCACCCATGTCGTTGAACATGGTGTATGCGTCCATAAACTCGCGAATGAAAGTCTGGGAGTTGGTGCAGAACACACCAGCATCGGTAGAAATGGACATAAGTTCGATATCGTCGCCGTTCTTGTCCACACCAGTGTAGACGACCCACGAATTCATCTGAATGGTGGTGTCAACAATCTCGCTCATCTTGTGACGTTCAGGCGACTTAGTAAGCGTATACATCTGAGCGGCGTTAGAAACGTTAGCGGAAGCGATAATCTGCATAGCCATAATATAAATCTCCTCTAATTTGTTGTAGTTGATGATTAAGCGTTCTCGGCATCGACAAACGCACGCTTACCAAACATAGCGGCATCCTCGGGTGCAATATCTTCGGTCTTAATGACATTGCAATTGTCGCGCCACACCTCGGCAGACATACCCATCGTATCAATGGTGTAGCTAAGTTCGGTTACAACAATAGGCTTAACGTCTACATTATCGCGGTAGCCCTTGCTGACAGCGTCAAGAGCGTCGTTGAGGGACGCATAGTAGCCCATAAGGTGATTGACGACGGTGTCAATCTCATCGGTATGAAGATTGACAACTTTGGTGGTGGCGTGCGTAAAAACCGCACGGCGAGTGACGTACATTTTTGCCATAGTAGAAACATCTCCCTTTAGTATAATTAGTTGTTGTGGAAGTGGTATTACTCCCTACACTTATTGTATCACAAGATGTAATAAATGTCAATGGTCAAATTGGGCGGTGAACGGATATTTTTCATGCAGTATAACCTCAATTATTTGAAGTAATTATCAGAACACTTGTCAATGATAAATTCAAGCTTCGCAAGAGTCCATACATCAAGCGGCATACCGGAAGAGGATGTAAGCCAAACAGGACTACCTTCTTCATAGACATAATTCACGGCGATAACAGCGTCGTCGAATTCGTCGTGCATATCAGGATAGGTGGCATTCCAAGGATTTGATTCTTGGTTCCCGGCGTCAGCCCGGAAATGAACATCAACAGTGCCAGTAGCACGGCGATTAGGCCAGATATCAAAGAAGTAACAGAGTGCACAAGCAGTAGCCTGTCCCATCTCAGGTGGCAAATTATCAGCTTTGGCCTGCGCGATACAGGTCAACAAAATTTGTTTATTGGTCATGTCAGAATCTCCCATCACGCAAAACCTGCGACAAACGACAAGTAAAATCAAGTGCAGACAACAAATCACGAGTAACAGGGTTTTTGGACGAATCCGGGGATACCAGAAGAGCGGCAGTTAATACCTGCTGTAAGTTCTGAACATCCTGCAAAGTGTAATCCTTGGCGTAAATGCGAATCATAGTAACACTCCTATTCTCTAATATATTCGTGGTAATTCCCACGTTATCACCCACCATGCAAATGATGGGCGATTGCCTAGGAATTACAAAACATCGAGTGAATGCGGATAGATAATTTCTACTGGCGAAAATTCGCCGTCAACGTACAACTTGGCGCACTCAATGCGATAGCGAAAGCCGCCGGCGTCTGGTTTGTTCTCAAGAGATTCAACGCCACGACAAAGGGCTTGAATTGCCCGTGTAAGAGAATCATAGCGGTGAGTCTTGAGTTTAATGCGATAATAAGGGTCACCGGACTTGCTGGTGAAGTACTCAAAGCGAAACATCATAATTTCCAAACCCCCTTGTAAATGCCGTAAATCATGCAACACAAGATGAGTGTCGAGAACGGATGACAAACAATGTATTCAATCATTCTGCGTCACCCCATCCATCCATAGTACAAGCGTTACCAAGGCCATCTTCCCAGCCATCGGAAATTGGGTCATGACCGGCGTTCAAGAGCTTGACGCACTCGAGATAATCGCCCATGTCAGCGGGGTAAATAATGGCAAGGTACTTGTTGTCGAATTCCCACGAAGAAATGTGATGGTTGGTGTCAAAGTGTTTCTTTGATAACATAGTACAAACCTCTCTTTTGGTGTAGTGTGTTCGTGGATTTTCCCACGTTACCGCCCACCATGTAAGTCATGATGAGCGGTTGCCTAGGAAAATCAGAAGCCGGAATAGCAAATACGATTTGTGTAATTGTAGGAGAAAACGTCCTTGCCGTCGGCGTGCAAGTCTTTGATTTCACCGGTAGACACGAGCTCGCCATTTTCAGCGAAAAGGTTCCAACGATTACGGTCAAACGTCAACTTGGAACCCCAAACAACGTTGACGTACAACTCAACGCGAGTGCCGAAACGGTCAAAAACTGTAATGTAAGTGCGGATTACATAGGTTCTTTCCATAGTGATACTTCCTTTCAAGTATAAGTATGAATGCCGTGGATATCCACCACGTTACTACCTACCACCGGTGTGATAGGTAGTTGCCTAATGGATATCAGAATACACACTTGCCGTACTCAATGTATTCACGGACGAAACGATTGAAACGACCATTCTCGTTGAAGAAAAGGTACCCATCAGTCCCTTTAAGAGTATGATACAAGTTCTCTCCAAACAGTTCTTTCGTAAAGCGATTGACATGACGAGCAGTAGTAGATGAGTAGTTGACTGGGCAATACACTTTAATAGAGATAGAATCAATGCCCTTTTCGCACTGTAAAACCAGTGTGTTATAAGAATATAATCTGATTTCGAGCGGGTCGCCTGTTTCGGTGTCGTAGTAAATTGCTACAGAACACTGAGCGTATGGCATGGACTGAAGTGCGTAGGTTTTTCTTTTGATAGTCATGATGGATTCTCCTTTCAAGAATCAAGCATTTGTGTTAGGCGGTCGCCTAGAGGATATCAGAATACACACTTGCCTAGGGTTTACAAATAATATGCAGGGAAGGCTTTACCCACCTCATCATAATCAGTTAGGATGTGTTGCTTTGCACTGAATAAATAACTATCAAGGCCAGCGCGCAAGCAACACTGAACGGCATCAATATTATATTTACAACCCTGTTTCTTAAGTAACTCAACATAATCATCTATTGCATACTGAATTGCTTCCAGCATAATAAATCGTGGTGCATCGGCTTTCCAGTTAAAACGTGAATCAATATAAATCCTATACGCTGTATTATATGCGACAACCTGTTCAGCTGTACAGATATCCATATCAACGTTACGAATTTTATGATACTTAAGTTTCATAATAGTACCTCTCTTTTGTTTGTGTTAGGCAGTCGACGCCTCTTTAGGTGTCTCCCTTTCTGTGATTATAGTATATCACATGGGCGTCCT
>ERZ808252.1175-NODE-1175-length-20648-cov-6.831982_pt1 | contig 20648 bp, 20 predicted proteins | sample MGYA00521242_ERZ808252 | MGnify/ENA primary metagenome ERZ808252 (study PRJEB31516, sample SAMN03275581) | gut metagenome | biome: mammalia-associated habitat; material: feces | host: Papio cynocephalus | place: Kenya | collected 2012-08-07 ...
CCTGGATGTTCTTTATGAGGCTGTGAGCAAATATGGCATTCCTGCCATTTTTAATACCGATCAGGGTTCACAATACACAAGCAAGGAATTCATAAATGCTCTCGAGGGCTATGGAATAAGAATCAGCATGGATGGCCGCGGGCGCTGGCGTGACAATGTGATTGTCGAGCGCACATGGCGTACTCTAAAATACGAATGGGTGTTCTTGCATGAGTACAGGACAAGGAAGGAATGGAAGAAGGACTTGCCAGATTCCATGAGTTCTATAATAAGGAAAGGATACATGAGGGGCTTTGCTACAGAACCCCTGATGAAATCTATGAACAAGGATGTTTCCCTGTAATGGGAGAATATAAAAAAGATGATGAAGGAGTAGCCTAAGATATTCTTTATTTTTTCTGAGAACTGTCTTGACAAGCGTCTTGGGTCAATGAACGAGAAAAAAAGTTTGTTAAAAAATACTGGTTTAATAGCTATAGGAAATATGGGAGCAAAGGTTATTTCATTTATTCTCCTCCCCATGTATACGTCAATTCTTTCAACCGAGGAATATGGAACATATGATTACATAGTCGCAGTCTGTGCCTTTCTTCTCCCAGTTGTAACATTATGTATGCATGAAGCTATGTTTCGATTTATTATAGAAAAAGGGAATGACGAGAATAAATTTACATCAATAGTTTCCCATGCTTTCATAGCTGTTTTATCGTGCATTGTTCTTTTATGCTGTGTAGTTTTCGTAGTTAATATATGGCACCCTATTTCCTACGGAAGCTATTTTTTACTATATTTAATCGCTGGGATTTTATATACTTTCTCTATTAATCTCCTACGTGGAAAAGGTGAAATGCAGGCGTATGCGATTATTTCTAGTTGTAAGAATATATTACAAATTATTCTTAACGTTGTGGCCATTGTTGTCCTTCGATTAGGATTTGTGGGATTGATTACTTCAATGTGTGTATCAGAGGTGCTTGCATTTTTAGTGACTGTGCTAAAAAGCAAACTGTGGAAATATGTTAAGCTCAAGGCATTCTCTGTTGAAACGTTCAGAAGTATGATCGCATACTCGCTTCCATTGGTACCAGATGCAGTTTGCGCTCAAATAATCAATATTTCAGATCGTTTTATAATCAGTGAGTTCCTTGGTGTTGGACCAAATGGAGTTTATTCTGTATCATATAAATTTCCTAATATTATTGAAACGTTTTTTCATTATTTTTATACGGCGTGGAGCGAAAATGCATCAAGAGTAATTGAATATGGACAGGAGAAAGCACATAATTATTGCCAGTCGCTTTATCAATTAATAGATGATGTGATGTTTCCGGTTATATTGATGCTTACAGCTGGTATGCCAATTTTGTTTAGAATATTTATTAGAGGCGATTATACAAGCAGTTTTGCTTATGTTCCAATACTAATGCTTGCGATGTATTTTGACTGTCTTGGGAAATTTTATTCTGGAGTTTTTACGGCTGTAAAGAAGACGAAAATTATGGCTACAACAACGGTTGTAGCGGCAGTTGTAAATGCTGTTATTAATTTATTTTTGATTTCAAAATGGGGGCTTTATGCAGCAGCATTATCAACTTTAATTGCTGATTTCATTATGGTTGAATTGAGAAGGAGATATATTCAAAAATTTGTGAAAATCAAACTTGATTTCAAAAAAATAGTTCTTGAATGTTTTTTTGGCGGAGTTGTTTGGATATTAAATGATTATGACAATTGGGGGATGATTATAGCAGGGATAATGATTGCTGTATTGTATGCAGTTATCATAAATAGAAAATTGATAAAGAAAACGTTGAATGCTATAAGAATAAAAGCACCGAATTAATGTATAAACTGAAGAAGTTGGAGGTATAAAGTGGCAGAAGTGTATGTAGCTTATCATAAGCTACCAGATGAAATCGAAAAGAGTTCTTCTGGGGCAATATTCGTAGCATTGTCGAATTATATTCTTCGGAAAAGTGGAAAAATAATAGGGGGGGGGGTACAACTATGTAACGAATAAAGTGGAACACGTAGTATGTCAAACTCCACAAGAAAGAGATTATTGCAGAGGCTCAAAATACATACAGTCCCATATTGATAAAGCCATATATGAAAAACTTGAAGAGGAACTGATGAAAGATACTCCAGTACTATATATTGGTGCACCTTGTCAAGTTGCTGCGGTTTTACAATATGTTTCGGTAAAAAATATTAAAGCGGAATCTTTAGTTACATGCGATATTCTTTGTCACGGTGTAGGAAGTCCTGGAATCTGGAAAAAATATCTGGAGTATAAGAAAACAAAAATTGATTATCTTACATTTAAGGATAAACGGAGAGGGTGGGAAAAACCACTCTGTGTAGCAAAATCTGGGGACAAAGAGATATCTCTTAGAGGATATAGCTGGCTTTATTTTTCTGATTCAATAATGCGACCAGTATGTTATAAATGTCAGTATGCGGGCGTAAACAGAGTTGGCGATTTTACAATAGGAGATTTTTGGAATGCCAAGAAAAAAGTACCAGAAATGTATAATCCAAGAGGAACATCGTTTATTATGGTAAATACTGATAAAGGTAAGGCGTGTTTTAATATAATAAAAAAAGAATTAGTCTATAAGCAGATTTCAATTGATGACATTATGCAGAGTAATATGCAGCAACCAACAAAAGCATCTGTTTATCGTGGTAAGGTCATGGAGGATTTTACCAAGAAAAATTCAGCAATCTTTTTTAGGAAATGGGAGTTAAAACTCTTAATGGATAGAGTAATTACAAGCATTGTCCGTTAAGTAAATGACAACCGTGTTTTAACTTTTACAGCATAGTTGAGTTAAAATGCAAAAATATTATCGTTTTATACATAGCGATGAGACTGTCAGAAAAAATAGTTCTTCTGGTGGTGCTTTTACGTTAATCAGCGATTTGATCTTTGAAAAGGGTGGAATTGTGTATGGTTGTGCGATGGATGACAAACTTAATGTAAAACATATTCGTGCAATTGATAAAGAAACTCGAAATAATATGAGAGGGTCAAAGTATGTAATAAGTGATTTAAAGGATGTATTTTCACAAATAAATAAGGACATGATTGCCGGAAATATAGTGCTTTTTACAGGAACTCCTTGCCAATGCTATGCAATTACGAAGTATCTAAACGAAATAAAGACAAATGCAGATAATTTATGGAGAATGGAAGTAATTTGTCATGGTGTAGGGAGTAAAACATTTTTCAATGATTATATTAAATGCCTTGAAAATAAATATAAAAGCAAGGCAGTGAAAGTCAACTTTAGAGCGAAGTGTCATAAAGGACAAAAACAGGATATGGAAGTACTGTTTAACAACGGAAGAAAATATCATGCATCGTCAACAAAATACGACTGGTTTTATTCAGTCTATTTACAGAATTTGATTCTTCGACCATGCTGTTACGAATGTCCATTTGCAAAAAATGAAAGGTATTCGGACTTATCAGTTGCAGATCTCTGGGGGTTCCGAGATGACGAAGCTTACTCTTTGATTGTTTGTAATACTGAAAAGTGTGAACAGCTTAATTTGATTTCTGTAGAAGGAGTAGATGAAATTACAAAATCTGAAGTTGCACAACCCAATATGAAGCATCCGAGCGATAGACCAAAATGTCGGGAAGAATTTTGGGATACTTATGTAAAATATGGGTATTTAAAAGCGCAGAGATGGATTGGTAATAATACTCCCAAGGGATGGCTAAAAAAACTATTGACAAGAGTTGCATATGATATGCATATTGCCATATTGCTAAAGCATATTTGCAGGCATATTTACAAGAAACGAAATAAAACAGTTTAGTAGGATAGTATTGAAACGAGGAAGAGTAACGAAAATGAGGGTTTGGAGGTAACGTAACAATGAAGATAATACCAACTTTATACAACAAAAAAGAAGAATGCTGTGGTTGTATGGCTTGTTATGCCATCTGCCCCAAAGAAGCTATTTCCATGATAGAGGATGAAGAGGGCTTTGAATATCCGCAGATAGATGAAAGCAAATGTGTTCGCTGTTACCAATGTATTAAGGTATGTCCAATCAAAGCAGCACGAGCACAGTAAGGAGAGATATGAACACGACATTACCGTTAGGTGAACACAAAATAGCAGTATACCTTAGAAAGACATAAAAGTAGAACTACAGTACTTATAGTAAACGTCATAAATATTTGTGCTTGAATGTACATAAAGAAGCAAACTCGTTGTTTGGTTTTCGGGATCCATCAAAATAAAAATCCAAGGTATGTTCAAGTTCTGATATGTTTTTGAAGTATCTGTTGTGGGTGACTTCTCTTCGTGTTTTTCTCCAGACCTGCTCTATTGGATTGAGATCTGGAGAGTATGGCGGAAGACTCATCGCTTCCATTTTCTCTCTTGTATACAACGCATTTAAAGGGAAGGTGGGCTGCGATTAAAGGGAGATGAAAACGCGATTAAGGGGAAGACCCTTATCTTCCATATTCAAGGCAATCATACAAGCATAATTAGTACTATTACTGTGTATGCACAAGACTCCCAGAAGTAAGTTTTACTGAAATTGCTAGGCTGAAAATCTGGATCTTAAATCCTTATATATGGTTGGATTGCTAGATGACCAAGCAATATGTACATAAGCGGTTAATCTATAAGCAAAGAGTGAGATTATTTTTACATGTGTACAATAGGTTTAATCTCTCGTAAGACACAAGCAAGTTCGTAATGACTGGAACTTGGGCTTAATTCTATTATGTCCATTGGGTCGAGGAGGTTTGTTGATTATGGCTATATTCTCTTGAAGAAAACAATGCCGTTTTATAATCTGATTATATGGAATCCAAATCAGCAATTGCGTTTTTATCAAAAGGAGCATGTCATGCTTTCTCTTATATTCTACATAACCAGAATTCGACTCGATCAGATTTGTGTAAATCTCTTAATGTTGGGCCAGCAACGGTGGGGAAATACACAGATGAGCTTTTATCCTGCTCAATGATAAAGGAAGTAGGTTTTTCGGAATCTTCTGGCGGTCGAAGACCCATTGTCTATTCTGTTAATGATTCTGATTTGTTCATTTTGTGCATCAATATCTCGACAATATATTGCGAGGTTGCTATTTCTGACTTCAAGTTGAATCTTCATTCGATCAGGCATTTTAAAATTCAAAAAAACGATGATCCAGAATATGTAATCTTGAAGATTATAGATTCATACAATGCCATGGTACAAGAAATGGACATTAGTTTTGAATCGATAATAGGTGCCGGTGTAATTCTGTTTGGTGCAATGAAGGATGAACATGGCTCGATTTATAAACCCATAATACAATATATGGATTCTAAATGGTATGATTTTCCTATTCTTGATAGATTGAAGTCAGTTTTCTCGTTTCCAGTGATTGCGGAAAAGGGAATAACAGCCACAGCTTCGCTTGAGTACAACTACGGAATGGGCAAATCTTGCAAAAGCATGCTTTACATTTTATGTGCCATGAATATCAGATCCGCATTTGTTGTTGATGGAAAGGTTAGGGGTAATTCTCCATTTTATGAGGATGCTTTCGGGCATATGGTTGTAGATTTTGATGGTCCTGTTTGTCAATGTGGACAGTATGGATGTTTGAATTGCTTTTCATCTATTCCTTCTATTGTTGAATCTTTTAAGAATAGAGTTAAAGTCGGACAGCCAACAAATGCAACAGATGACATTGAAAACGTCTCTATTGAAGATATATGCAAAGCAGCAACCGATGGAGATGGATGTGCAATATCAGTTATAACAGAAAAGGCTAGGATATTGGGAATTGCCCTTGCGAATTATATCAATGTAACAACGCCAGAGCTTGTTTTGCTTTCTGGATTATTAATTGAATTGTCGCCTTTGTATTTTGACGTTGCTGTATCCTCGGCCAAGGAGCATTTGAAAAAAACAGGGTTTACGGATGTTGAATTCAGAAAAGAAGGCAGCTTTTTGTATCCTCTTACAACTAGCGGAGCTTCCCTCGTACTAGACAATCTTTTTTGACTATACTTTTTTTATCAATTAAAATAAGTATGCTAAAAATATGCATTATAACACTATAAATATCTTTTAAATCTTTTTACTTTTTTTAGTATACAACAAAAGATAACTATCTTAAACTTTGAATTATAAAAAAAGGAGTTGAGATGAAAAGGATTCTAACAAGTTTGATTTGCATGTTTTTAGCGTTATCTTTATTTGCCAATGGAGCAAATGAGTCTTCTAGTGACATGGCATCATCATGGCCTAAAGAGCCTGTGCAATTTATCGTAGGTGCTAATGCTGGTGGAGGAATAGATACTGCAGCACGATTGATTGCGAAATATATGACAGAATATTTTGGACAATCGTTTGTTGTAACGAATATGTCAGGAGGAGCAGGATCGGTTGCATCCAACTATGTTCGATCACAAAAGCCAGATGGATATACTCTTCAGGTGGCTCATGAAGCAATTTTAACTAACAAAATCAGCGGAACAACAACTTTTGATTATGATGGATTCGAGTTGGGAGGTATCCCTTTCAAGGTTTATACTACATGTCTTTTGTCAAAAAAGTATTCTTCTATGGATGAGCTTATTGAGGCAGCAAAGAATAATCCTGGAAAAGTAAAGTTTGGAACAGAATTGGCTACCAATGACACAGCTGTCATTGCAATGATGGAAGAGGTTTATGGCCTTAAGATCCAACTGGTTGACTCAGGCGCAGTATCAGATCAGATAGGATCTATGATGGGTAGCCATATTGATTTCATGAAGGCGCCTGTTGGTCTTGTCAAGGATTATGTCGAATCTGGTGATTTTCATATCCTAGCATTCTTTAATGAGCAGAGGAACATGGATTATCCAGATGTTCCGACAATGAAGGAGTGCGGAGTTGATTTTGTTGTTGATAAGTTCTTTGGAACATTCTTTACTCCAGGTACAGATCCTGAGATTATTACAAAGTTTACTACAGCTTTGAAAGATATTTGCAATAATCCTGATTTTCAGAAAGATGCTGAGGCTCTTGCATATACTGTAGAATATGTTGCTCCAGAAGATGAAGTTGAGTATTTCGAGTCTTGCAAGGAAAGGCTTGTTGAATATCAAGAACTTCTAGAGAGCCATTATGGTATTTAAAAATCTTTAGCTTATAAAAATGTTTTCAAGGCCCTTAGCTCGTCTGCTAGGTTCTGCAGAAGATGTAGCTATGGGTCATTTGTTTTTTTGATTTCACAGGAGAATATATGAAAAAATATAAAGACGTAATTGCTGGTGTAGTCGTATTCATAGTTGCTTCTATTTATTTTCTTCTAACACTTGGTATTAAAAAGATATCTTTTATAGACCCGATAGTGGGTTCTGCAATGTTTCCTAGAATTGTGGCTTTTATCTTGATGCTCTGTGGGCTAGTGATAATTGCACAAGGTCTGATTTCATTAAAGGAAAAGGACAAAAAACAAAAGACTCATGAAAAGAGTTTGCTTGAAATTGCTGATGAAGCAGAAAACGAAGAAAACGTGACTGATAAAGTTATTGAAAGAAAAGGAAATATAAAAGTATGTCTTGTTTTGATTAGTTTCGCTTTGTTTTGTTTCTTCCTGGACAAGATAGGTTTTTGTTTATCTTCTTTTGTTTACTTATGGTCACAGATGATAATCATGTCCCATCAGAAGGAAAATAGAAAGTCTATTCTTTTTTATGGTCTTTTGTCTTTAATTATCTCAGTTGTTGTATTTGTTCTCTTCAGATATGGCTTTGGACTTATTCTTCCAAAGTCAAAGTGGTTCTAGGGAGGTTGTAAATGGAAAACTTTCTAATTGGCTTTGCGCAAATTCTGAACCCTATGTCGCTCTTGCTAGTTGCAATTGGAACATTCTTGGGAATATTCTTCGGAGCGGCTCCAGGAATGACTAGTTCAATGGGGATTGCTTTGGCTCTGCCTGTTACTTATGGTATGGGCATTGTCAATGGAATGGCATTGTTGCTTGGGATCTATATTGGATCAATTTCAGGTGGATTGATTACTGCGATTCTTTTGAATATTCCAGGAACTCCAGCAAGTGTTGCAACTACATTTGATGGGCATCCTATGGCTATGAGAGGAGAGGGTGGTCGTGCTGTAAGAATAGGGACTCTCTATTCGTTCATCGGTGGTATGATATCGCTTTTGGCTCTTTTCTTTATTTCTCCGGCATTAGCGAAGGTTGCCTTGAAATTCAGTTTTGAGGAGTATTTTGCAATTGGAGTGTTGTCGTTGTTCCTTATATCGGGACTGTCAGGAAAATCTCTTGCGAAGGGAATTGTAAGTGCACTAATTGGTGTTGCTTTTGCAACAGTTGGAATGGCTCCTGTAGATACAGTAAGGCGATTTACATTTGGTCTACCTGCGCTTGATGGAGGTTTTAAGCTATTGCCTCTTATGATTGGAGTATATGCTGTTGCTGAGGTTTTAAAGTGCGCTTCTTCCTTCGACAATGGAAACCAAACTGTTGCTTCATATAAATCAAAAGGACTTGGAATTACATGGAAAGAATTCAAAGAGCAATGCCCTAATATGACATTATCGGCTTTTATCGGTGTAGCTATTGGAATACTACCAGGTCTTGGTGCTGCAATTTCAAATCTTATTGCCTATTCTGCTAGCAGAAAGATTTCAAAACATCCTGAAAGATATGGCACTGGATGCATAGATGGCATAATAGCATCTGAAACAGCTAACAATGCTGTTTCTGGAGGTGCATTGATTCCTCTTTTGACAATGGGTATCCCAGGTGACGCTGGCACAGCTATGCTTCTTGCTGCATTTATGCTTCATGGAATAACCCCTGGGCCCCTCCTGTTTGATAAATACAGCTCAACAATATATGCGATGTTCGCAATTTTGATAGTATCAAATATCATGATGATCTTGATGCAAATCTATGGTTTACCGGTATTTTTAAAGATGTTGAAAGTCAAGAGAAACATATTGTTGCCTGTTGTTATGGTTTTGGCTTCTATTGGTGCATTTGCAACTAATAACAGAATATTCGATGTTTGGGCGATTCTGGTATTTGCAATCGTTGGTTATCTTCTTAGCAAAAATGGCTTCCCAGCACCTCCAATTGTTCTTGGTTTTGTTCTCGGCCCAATAATCGAGCTTAATTTAAGGCGTGGAATGATGTCATCTTATGGCTCTTTTCTGAATTTCTTCACACGTCCTGTTGCGGGAACAGTTTTGGTCATTTCAATTCTATTGTTCATTTATAAAGTTGTTTCCGCATTTGTTGGAAAAGCTAAAAAAGGTAAGTAAAATGGCGAAAAAGAATGTTCTTATTATTTTATCAGATCAACACAACAAGCATATGCTTGGAGCCTATGGCAACAAGGTTGTAAAAACTCCGAATCTTGATTCAATTGCACACGATGGTGTTACATTTGCAAATGCCTATACATCATGTCCTCTATGCGCTCCAGCGAGAGCATCGCTTGCAATTGGAGACTATGCATCAAAACATGGCTATTTCGATAATGCTTTAGCTTATGATGGGGAATGTAGAAGTTGGGCTGGAAAACTTGAGGAAAATGGTATTCATACAACGACAGTAGGTAAACTCCACTATAAATCGGATTGCGCTAAAACTGGATTTCTAGACCAAAGGATACCTCTTCATATAAAAAATGGTGTTGGTGATGTTTATGGAGAGATAAGAGATAAGGAAATAACTCGCCCCCAATTCAGAGATGCATTGTATGAGGCATCAATAGGAGAGACGGATTATATTAGGTTTGATAGAGAAGTAGCTAGAAGGGCTGCATCCTTCTTGCTTGAAGAGGCTGTTAATAGAGAAAGGCCTTTTGTCTTGATGGCTAATTTTGTCTCTCCTCATTTTCCACTTTCTGTTCCAAAGGAGTATGCTGATTTATATAAAACTGAAGATATTCCTGATCCTGTGCAATTCAGAGAAGAAGATTGGCCGCATCATCCAGTTATAGATGATTACAGAAGATATTGCTGTCAGGAAGATGTCCCTGAGAATGTAAGAAAAGAAGCAATTCGAATATATTATGGCATGTGTTCTTTCTTGGATGCACAAGTTGGAATCGTACTTGATGCTTTGAAAAAATCTGGATTGGAGAATGAGACCTACGTTATTTATCTTTCGGATCACGGCGATACAATGGGTGAGCATGGAGTCTTCTTCAAATCGACATTATATGAAGGAAGCGTAGGTATTCCAATGCTAATTAAGGGGCCTGGCATAAAAAGCGGGTATATAGAAAAGTCGCCAGTTTCTATAGTTGATATATACCCTACTGTATTGGAATGTACAGGTATAGCAGAAGATGAATATGATAAATCATTGCCTGGAGTGTCTTTATTAGAGACCATAAAAACACAAAATCCAAATCGAACAATATATTCTGAGTATCTTTCTTTTGGTTTTTATACATCTGCGTTTATGCTACGCAAAGGCTTTTGGAAGTATGTCTTCTATGTAGGAGAAAGGTCTCAACTTTTCAATCTGAAAGAGGATCCTGATGAGTGCAATGATCTTGGGAATAAAGATGAGTACAAAGAGATATGCAATGAAATGGAATCTCTTCTTAGAAAGATTGTAGATCCCGAAGAATTGGATCAGATTGCCAAAGGGGCCCAGAAGAATGTTCTTGAAAAAGTGGGAGGAAAAGAAGAATTCCTAAAACATTTCAAGCCATCTCTTTTCTCTCCAATTCCGGATCTTGATAAATAAATCAATAAGAGCTTTGTATAAGCTAAATCACTATAGTTAGGATGTATGGAACAGCCAATAACCTAGCTATAGTGTTGCTTTTAGTGAGAAAGAATATCCCTCTTTTGCATCTGGTTTAACAATGGTTCTTTTTTTAGATATCGAGCATAGTTCTCTTTGATTATTTTGAAGCAGTTCGCATTGAAATTGGGTAGGTGAGGAGTTGCATGTGGTGTTACATAAACATTTGGAAGGTCCCATAATGGACTGTTCTTGCTCAGTGGCTCCTCTTCGAAAACATCAAGCCCAGCTCCTGCTATCTTGCCGTCTCTGAGCGCTTCGATTAGATCTTCTTCTTTGATAATTGCACCTCTGGAAATGTTTATTAGCATTGCTGACTTTTTCATATGTGAAAAAATCTCTTTGTTTATTATATGGAACGTCTTGTCGTTAAGACTTGTTGCTAATGCAATAAAATCCGATTGTTCCACCAGTGGTAAGATTGAATCGCCATTCTCGAATGAGTATTTTTTCGCAAGTTCATATTCATCTGATATATTTCGATAACTGTAGGCAATAACATTCATTTTGAATGCATTGGCCTTCTCCAGAATTGCTTTTCCAGTGTTTCCGAACCCAATTATTCCAAGAGTGCATCCTTCTAGGCTTCCTGATGTTTTCAAAGGATTCTGGTCCCATATATGGTTTTGTTGGTTATATATTAATTGTTTGCATTTGTATATATGGTTTAGAAGGAAATAAAAGACGTGTTCCGCGAGTGCATCCGCAGACCTCCCAGCAGCTCCTGTAATCTTTATATTTTTTGCGAGAATTGATTTTAAATCGACTGAGTCCAAACCTGCGACATTACAGTGTATCCATTGTATTTTGCTATCTGCGCCATAAAGTATTGGATTGACGTTTGGATTTTTTAATATGGCAATATCAAAAGTGGAATCGAGTATTTGAGGCAGACTCTCCCCTGCAAAAACAACTTTTGCAGGAGAGAAAATCGAATTCAATGCCTTTACGTTATCTGGCGTTTCATCATAGTTTGTTATTATTTTTGACATAATATCAGTTCCATCTTATTACGATTGCTTCATAGTCAACGAGTTTTTCCAAGCTTATTGATATGAAATCGCCTTCCTCTTTGAATTGAAGTTTCTTTTTGGAGACAATTGTAGAAACTTCTTTTGTTTTTCCTATCTTTTTTATTTTTACATTGATGTCATTTATAGGAACTGGATTAAAATATGATGTCCCAAAATGGCCAGATGTATTTACAAGTTGAACCAATGTGAATGCATGGTTTTTCTCATGAGATGAGGTGATTTCGACCATAGGAGATACGTTTTGTGCAAATGGGCTTATTCCGACAATCGATGAAATCAAATCCTTCATGAAAAAAAGTGTGTTTTCATATCCTTCCCTGTAATATAGTGTTCCAGGTCTCCATGGCACAAAAAAAGCAGTATTTTGCATGTTTGTGATAAGGCCATGGTAGTCGTCAATTACTTCTTTGTAATAGCACCTTTCTGGTGGTCCATACATGTGAGGAGGAATAAGGGAGAAGTATCCTTTTGTACCTTCTTCCAAGATTGCATATTCATAGTCATCGCCAAGCATTAGCACATCGGTTTCTTTCATTGAAGGGAATTTTTCTTCCTCTTCCGCTTTTTTTAGGAACATGGATGAAACCATGTCATCTCTGACAGAAGATATTTTCTTTATTCCTAGGACATCCCTGAATGGCATTTCTCGCAAATTGTATTCATCGTCATATATTCCGCAATTACCAATAATTATTAGTTTTCCACCTTGTTTAGAGTAAGCTTTTAGCGAGTTTACTAAATTTGATGGTAGCCTTTTGATATTTGGAAGCAATATTGCCTTATATTTGCTGAAATCAGAGGTTGTTGATATATCATCTACTAAAGCCTCATCGAATAGGAAATGGCATTCTGTTAATGCTCGTACCCAGCCTCTTTCTTCAGGAATTGTTTCCCAAATCTTGGATTTTACCAGTAGAATGTCTGCATCTGTTTCAAGATTCGAACAGAATACTTGTTCATTATTCTTATGTAACGAAAAGACTTCTTTGACGGCTTGGTATCCAGTTTTGTCTAAATGATTGTCAAGTCTTCCAATTATGTAATAGTCAAGTCCGCCAAGATTTGCCAATGATTGGTAAAGTCGTAGTTTTTGCTGTGCACTGGATACCGCAACATGTCTGTAGTAAAATCCAATGAAATCAACAGTACAATTGCTTGCAACTTTTTTGCCATCTATGCCTCGGATTGTTCTTGTATTCGATGAGCTGCTATACTGGAAAAAGGGTAGGGGCCTTTTGTATTCGGTATTGGATTCGATTCTTGCAAAATCAAAAAGATCTACAGCGATGTCTGGGTTTAATGAATGAATGAAATCCGCCATCCTCTTGTTTTCTCTTTTTACGATATTCTCTTTGAACAGTAGATATTTGCGATAATTTGGATCATTGATGTTTTCATTTTCAGGAATATCAAGGTTGAATTCGTTTTTAAAAAGACGTTTGCAATTGTCACAATGGCATGGTCCATAGTGGTTGTAGCTATAGTCGTCTTCTTTGAATCCACCCATGTTAAAGAATACAGCATCAACATTGAACCTCTTTATGACTTCTTCCATTATCTGATAGGCTATTTTCTGTTGATATTCGCTATTTATACATGAATGTACATCACCATTATAGTTGACGATTTTCCCGCCAGATGTGCGGTATGCCCAATCTGGGTGTTTTTCATATATAGGCAATCTAATTTTCGAGAAATCCATTCTTGCCATGACTTTTAGATTTGCATCATGGCATTTCTTGATTATAAGATCCAAAGAATCGCCTAAAAGATATGGGTTTGTTGTCTCATCTGCAATAGATGTTGTATAAGATGCAATTATACCTGCAACGTTGATCATTGCAATTGTTGCCCCAAACGATTTCATTTCATCGACATATTTTTCTGCATTGATATCCATCATATCGACTTCCCGCAAGTTTGTTTGGATATTTCTCCATGGGTAGTTCGACCACCATTTGTTGTTTGTAGACATATGTTCTCCTTAATTATTGGTATGACCAATATACTAATATGGTTTTAAAAAAAAAGAAAGAAAAAGTTTATCGATTATGTCATGATTATATAAAATGAGAGATTTAGTATCTGCATTGTTATTTAATTGCTTTATATATAGCAAGATATACTAATATTTGGCATGATATATAAAACTGAGAGAAGATATTTTTTCGAATTTATCTCAAAATTTTTTGCTTGACATCTTACATTAATGAATTACCATATAACAAAATTGGTCTAGAGGTTAGTCCAATATTAAGGTGGTAAGTACATGAGAAAAAATGCTTCTAAATTCAGAAAGAATTGTGGTGAAAGCAAATATATAGGCCTATTGTTGATTTTGCCTTGGATTATTGGCTTTATATGCTTCAAAGCGGTGCCTTTGTTTTTATCTTTCATTTTTTCGTTTACAAAATATAACGTAATATCCTCGCCTAGCTTCATTGGATTAGAAAATTATGAAAGCATGATTTGCGATCCAAATTTCTGGGATGCGGCAAGGGTGAATGTTGAATATGTTTTAATGACTGTTCCAATGAGGTTGTTTTTTGCCTTGTTTATTGCTTACATTTTAACGTCTAGAGTGAAAGGTATTGGTTTATTCAGAGCTGTTTATTATATACCATCGCTTATGGGCGGAAATGTTGCAATTGCTATTTTATGGCGTTTTCTATTCTTAAAGGAAGGATTGATCAATTCCTTATTATCAAGTGTTGGACTGGGGCCCTTTGCTTTTCTCTCTGGGGATTTTTCTTCTCTCTTTATCGTGAGCTTTCTTCATGTTTGGCAATTTGGTGCAACAATGGTTGTCTTTTTGGCTGCACTTAAGGGTGTTCCTGCATCATTTTCGGAGGCAGCGATTGTTGATGGCGCTTCGAGATTTCGAATTTTCTTCAATGTGACTTTGCCATACATCTCTCCTGTTATTTTCTTCAACTTAATGACTAATATGGTTACTGCTTTTCAGGAGTTCAATTCGCCTTTCATGGTGACGAATGGAGGGCCTGGCAATGCGACTACGCTTATGAGCCTTCTTATATATAACAATGCATTCAAGTTTCTCAAAATGGGATATGCAAGTGCACTGTCTGTTGTTTTGTTTATCGCGATTGTTGTTGTTACATTGATTTTATTCAAGACCTCCCAAAAATGGGTAAATTACATGGATTAAGGGAAATGCATTATGAAGAAAACTGTATCTATTGTTTTTTTGTATTTGTTTTTGATAGTTGTTGGTATTGTTATTATCTATCCGTTTTGTTGGATGATTGGAGCATCATTCAATGATACGTATTCCTTGCAAGCAAATTTGAGTATTTTCCCAGAAAATCCATCTCTTAATGGATATTTGAATGGCTGGAAAGGTGCTGGAATACATACATTTGGGACATATTTCAAAAATACATATGTATATGTTGTGCTAAAGGTTATTTTCACAGTGATTTCCTCTGTGATAACAGCATATGGTTTTTCAAGATTCCAATTTCCGTTTAAAAAACCGTTTTTCTCGATTTTGATAGGTACGCTTCTTTTTCCAAGTGTAGTTGTCATAGTCCCTGTTTATATTATTTTCGCAAAGATCGGTTGGGTCGATACATATGCACCGATGCTGGTTCCCGCTCTTTTTGCGAGTGAAACATATTTTATATATCTGCTTATACAGTTTTTCAGATCTATTCCAAGAGATATGGATGAAGCTGCGATGATAGATGGTTGTGGGCCTGTTCGAAGACTTAATAAAATACTTTTGCCCATGTTGAAATCTCCAATTATTACAGTCATCCTGTTTCAATTTATTTGGACTGGAAATGATTTCTTGTACCCAATGATATTTATATCGTCAGAAGAAAAGTTTCCAGTGTCTGTTGGACTGAAGCTCTTTATGGACAACTCTGGTGCTTTGATTTCTTGGTCAAATATTTTTGCTATGTCCGTTTTGGCGATAATGCCTCCTCTGATTGTGTTCTTATTTGCTCAACGGGCTTTTGTTGAGGGTATTTCAACATCCGGGTTAAAAGGATGAAAAAGGAGATAAAAATGAAGAAGATTTGTTTGGTTTTAGCCATGGTTTTGGCTATTGCATTGTTTCCTGTCTTTGCAAATGGAGAGAAAGAGGCAGATGCATCAAATGGTGTTGCTAATATCTCATTCATGTGGTGGGGAAATGAAACAAGGAATGCTGCTACTATAAAAGCAGCAGAGGATTTTATGAAAGAAAATCCTAGTGTTAAAGTTACTCCGATGCCTAATCCTTTCAATGGCTATCATGATAAAATTCTTGTCCAGCTGGCAAATGGTACTGTTGCAGATATTTTCTGCTATAGCACAGAGTGGATGACAGAAGTAGGATTCGAGGATAATTGTCCGCTTCTGGATTTGAATACCGTGTCAGAATATATTGATTTTTCAGGCATCGATGAAAATCTTTTGAAAGGTGGTATGGCAAATGGAAGATTGCTTGGAGTTCCAACAGCAATCAGCGGACAAACTATTTCTTTCTATAAAAATGCAATCGATGCATATGTTAAGAAGAGTGGTGACAAATGGCCTGCAGTAGAAGGAGAAAGCTGGACATTCGATGATTTCTTGGCTTATGGAAAGAAGTTCCATGATGTAATGGGTGAAAACTATTATTTCTTGGATTTTGGAGGAGATTGGAATGGCTTTGATAGCGTTTTCACATGGATTCTTAGCGAAATCTGTAATAGTTCTTATATAGATGAAAAGTGCGAAATAAGATTTACAGAAAAAGATCTTGAAAAGACTTTCGATATCCTATTGGAGATGACAGAAGATGGAGTGCTGCCAAGCGTTGATTTCCAGACTGAAATCTTCTCTGGAGTATCTTCTCGAGATGCATATTTGGCAAATGGCCAGATGGGTAGCGTGTTCCATTGGACAAGCAATATCCAGGAGAATTCCGTAAAATCAAATAGTGAATTAGTTACAGCAGCTTATCCAATTCTTGGTAGAGAAGAGAATGATGGCATCTTTGTCCGTCCTGCGCAATTTTGGTCTATCTCAGCAAAATCAAAAAACAAAGTAGCAGCTGCACAGCTTATGAACTATATTTTGAATTCACCTACTGCAGCATCGGATTTGGCATTGGAAAGAGGTGTGCCTCAAACCAAAATCGGAAGAGAGACTTTAGCAAAAGAAGGACTTTTGTCTGGAACAATTGCAAATGCTACTGATTATTTGATTGAAGAAGCGGATGCAAGTTACAATTGGTTTGTTCGTATTCCTGAGGTCTTGAATGAAATCAACCAAACATGGGCAGATGTTTTGCATTCAAAAATCACCGCTCAAAAGGGAGCAGAAAAGTTATACGAAAATCTTCAAAAAATTGTTGGAAACATGAGAAAAGACTATAATATTTAATAAAAAGGTATGATATGGCTTGCATTTTCATGCAAGTCATATTTTACGAGAGAGGAGTTGTATGTATCCAATTAAGCAGAATAAAATTTATGAAATCATAATGGAAGAAATTACAAATATTATTGGTGAATCTAATCTGAAGCCTGGTGATAAGCTTCCATCTGAGCGAGATATTGCAACTCTTTTATCTGTCAGTAGAGCTTCAGTTAGACAGGCTATTTCTGCTTTGATCTCCAAAGGGATCTTGATTTCAAAGCAAGGTGATGGCACCTATGTTGCTGACACGTGTTCTGATAATGGAAAAAACATTGTAGAGGAAATAAGCTTGTCTCTTGCTTCTGAACAGGTTTCTCCTGTAGAGATAATTGAAGCGCGACGCATTGTAGAATGTGAGATTGCAAGACTTTGTGCATTGCGCGCAAATCATGAGATTCGAGAGAAACTTGTGAATGTAATCAACAAATTTGATTCATATGATCCTAAAAAAGGTTCTTTGAAGAATCTTGTAAATGAATTGCATCTCACAATTGCAGAAGGATCTAACAATCGGGTTTTGATTCTGATGATGAAGACAATATTGAGATTGATGACAGGAAATATGTGGCATTTGTCTAGAAGTATTCGTCCATACAATTTCGAGTATTCATTTGAATATCATGCTATGCAGCAAAAGGAGATTGTTAATGCAATTCTGTCTAAGAATCCAGATGAGGCAGAAAAAGCAATGGAGCGCTTCTTGGATAACATTGGAGATGAAATGAGGCTTGTCTTCAATGATGAGAAATCACGAAAATAATAAAGAAGGAAATGATATGATTATTGGATTTATTGGACTTGGTATTATGGGAAAGCCCATGGCCAAGAATTTGCTAAAAGCAGGATATTCGCTTTGTGTATATGACATTGTTGCTTCTAATATCGATGTATTGGAAAAATGTGGTGCACGACCATGCAAGTGCATCAGGGATGTAGCAGACACAAGCGATATAATAATTACAATGCTACCTAATTCACCACAAGTAGAAGAAGTTGTTTTGGGAGATAATGGTATTTTAAGTGGAAATGTAGAGGGCAAGATATTGGTCGATATGAGCTCTATCAACCCAACTTCAAGCAAGAAAATATATAAAAGATGCATTGATAAAAAAATGTCGATGATAGATGCTCCTGTGTCAGGGGGAGAACCCAAAGCGATTGATGGAACATTGTCAATAATGTGTGGGGGAATGCATGATGTTTTTGAGCAGATAAAACCTATACTTATGGCAATGGGCAAGGATGTAACTTATTGTGGAGATATTGGAGCAGGTAATACAACAAAACTTGCAAATCAAATAATTGTTGCGGGCAATATAGCATTAGTTGCAGAAGCATTTACATTTGCAAAAAAGGCAGGTGTTGAGCCAGAAGTTGTTTTTAATGCAATTAAAGGTGGACTAGCAGGTTCAACTGTTATGAATGCCAAGGTTCCGATGATGATCAAAGACGATTTCAAGCCTGGATTCCGAATTGATTTGCATATAAAAGACTTGGACAACGCTATCCAAACAGCACATACTGTGGGTGCTCCTGTCCCTCTTACTTCAATTTTGATGGAGTTCCTTGAGAATTTGCATTTCGATGGAAAAGGCAACTTGGATCATAGTGCCCTAGCATGCTATTACGAGAAGCTCTCTGGAGTCAGTATTTCTTCTAAATAGGATACTTGTGTTGGAGAGTGATTTTAAATCCATAATTATTTGCATTTAAAAAGGCAGGCTGTTGATAGAAGAAAAGTATGCAAGTCTCTTGATGTTTTCTTGCTTGGAGATAGTATATATTTTACATACGCCAAGCAAGATTTTTGATTGTACTTGTTTCACACTCTGATTGTTAACACAAATGCGTATGCCAGGCTGCAACATCATGTGGAACTTCTTTCTACGACATATGTTCCAATGATCGTCTTTTTTGAAGCATGTTCTCCATTAAGCACCATCAACAGATTCCTGACTGTTGTTATGCTTGTGTCATAAAGCATGTTGTCCAGTGTTATTGATGAGTCTACTAGTAAGATTGATCCGTAACTTGCAACCAAAGTGATTCATTTATGATGAGGTTCTACTTTTCTGTTTGGCTAAACTTTATTGAATAGGCTTAATCTTGATATTTCCAAAGTCTCTATAACTCATGATCTTCCTAAAAACTGAAAGTCACAGATTCATTTTTTCTGTGAAATCGAATGTGTAAACAGCGAATGGAGTCCATAAAATGTTGGACAGCTTTTTAAGAGAGGGAGATTAGCATGGTTGGAGAAGCAGCTCTTAGCAACAAAGCCAAAGGTGTATTTATATGGATAAGTCTTAATTCAAGTAAGATATGCTTTATTTTTCTGAGAACTGTCTTGACAAGTGTCTTAGGTCTCTGAAATGGCTGTTTTATCCCGTTGCCAACACCATTTTTTCAATAATGGCGTAGTTTTGATGTACAGAAAATTTTCGGATTTGATTGTTCTGTCATGAAGAAAATCGAGTAGTTTCTACAAGAATAAAAGCAGAAGCTACTGTACCATCAGAATCCTTATATTCCTGTACTTGTGCATATGGCATTCTTCTCCATGGGAACGCTTCTTTCTCTCGCCACAATAGGCAAACGGGATTACTAGCGCTCCTGCTTTTTTGACTCACCTTTGCCTTTATGAATACCACCTGAAAAGATATCGGTCTAAGATATTCTTTATTCTCTGAGAACAGTCTTGTCATGTATCTACTGAGGCATAATTTCAGCTTTTGTGCATAGACTTCGAGAAAGTTCAAACAAGCCTTGATATGGTATATATCTTGATATATATTAATTATACAAGGAGATGCATTGCTATGATGACTGCAAAGCTGTTTGAAAATGGTCGAAGCCAAGCGGTTCGACTTCCGAAGGAATATCGCTTCAATGGTGATGAGGTAGCGATTAACAAAGTTGGTGACATTGTTATTCTGATGCCGAAGAAAAGCAAGTGGTCAGGTTTCTTGAACAGTTTGGAATTGTTCTCGGATGACTTTATGAGTAATGGCAGAGAACAGCCGACGGTACAGGAACGTGAAACTCTATGAAGTATATGCTGGACACTAACATCTGTATCTATGCTATTAAGCATAAGCCAACTGAAGCCATAAAGAATTTTCTAAAGCATGATCCAGAGGATATATGCATCTCATCCATTACTTATGGAGAACTGATGCACGGAGTAGAAAAGAGTCAAGCGGTGGAGCGAAACCGTGTAGCAATCATGTTATTCTTGTCATCTATTTCTATCCTTCCTTTTGACAATGATGCTGCAGAAGAATACGCAAAGGTTCGTGCAGACCTCGAACGAACAGGAACACCAATTGGTCCGATGGATATGCTGATTGCTGGTCATGCAAAATCGAAAGGGGTGATTCTTGTGACGAATAACAC
>ERZ808252.1177-NODE-1177-length-20618-cov-4.311725_pt1 | contig 20618 bp, 18 predicted proteins | sample MGYA00521242_ERZ808252 | MGnify/ENA primary metagenome ERZ808252 (study PRJEB31516, sample SAMN03275581) | gut metagenome | biome: mammalia-associated habitat; material: feces | host: Papio cynocephalus | place: Kenya | collected 2012-08-07 ...
AGAAAGGTATAATGTAATGACCGTTAGATGAGTCAATTACATTATACCAGGAAAAGATTGTGCTGTTATATTTTATACGTCACGGTGACCCGATTTATAATCCGGACAGCCTGACAGAAAAAGGAAAAATACAGGCGGAGGCATTAAGCAACAGGCTTGTGAACTCTAAAATCGATAGGATATATTCTTCAAGCTCTACCCGCGCAATTCAAACTGCGGAACCGACTGCAAAAAAGCTTGGGAAAGAAATTGAAATTCTTGACTGGTGTAATGAAAAATATGCCGCCGCCGAATTTGGCATTGTTGAAAACGAAAAGTGGAAATGGATTTCTCAATCGGAAGAATATTTGAAAAAGTTTTCTGATAACGATATGTCAAAGCTTGGCTTTGACTGGTACGAAGGTCAGGTCTTAAGCAATGAAGAGAGGCAAAGGTTTAAAAGCGGCATAAAGCGCGTTCAAAAGCATACATATGAGCTTTTAAAAGAGATTGGATATGAGCATAACGATAACGGGCACTGTTATACGGCTGTAAAACCAAATGATATGAGGGTTGCGTTATTTGCACACGATGGATTTTCAAAAGCGTTTATGTCGGCTGTGCTTGATATACCGTACCCTTATTTAGTAAAATTTGAGCACAATCATACAGGAATGACGGTTATAGAGTTTTTCTCTTACGACGACGGCACTGCATTTGCAAGGGTATTGCAGTATTCAAACGATTCACACCTATATAAAGAAAACTTAAAAACGGAATATAATAACCGCATATTGATATAAGTCTTATTTGACTTGGTGTTAGTAATATAACAAATGATATAAAAAATCAATGTTTTGTAGCATTTAGCCAATAAAAACATCTCTGTTTGATATTGATTTATATCATTGTTATACAGTATAATCATAACAGTAAGGTATTATTACCGTTAAAATTATTTAAGAGGAGAAGGTTTTATGAAAAAAGTAATTGCGTTAGTTACTATTATGGCAACTGTTTTTGCCTGTTCGGTAAGCGCGGCAGCCGCCACAACCGGAAAATATGACGGAGAATATTCGTATGTTACGGTAGACGGCAGTAATTATTTTGTTGAAGGTAATGTTAAAGACGGTATAGATAAATACATTTCCGCAACGTCTGACGGGGATAGCTTTTTTGAAACAAACACGGAAATCGCGTCCCTATCGGCAGAAAACGGCTACTTCATTCCTTACGGATTTGTTAAAAACAATGATGGATATATATATAAGGGTGCGGAAGGTAATTTTGCTGATGTTCCGGCAAATCAAAAATTCAGACAGTATAAGCTGCCTGAGGCAATCACGACATTCGGTGTAAGTCATTCTGAAGACGAAAATGACAGAGAGCCGCTTTTCGGAAGCTATGCTGTGAATTTGAGTACAGGTGCTAAATACGGAACTATGCTTATGGTTGGCGATTGGAATGCGTTTTATGATCACTTCAAAAATACATACAAAAATGATGCTGAACTAATAGATGCAATATCAGCGTTCTATGAACAGCATATATCCGGTCATACATATGTGGGTTTGCAATGGACAGACGATTCAAGTGCAACTAAAGTTTTAAAGTTGTACAAAACACCGCAGAGCAATTATATGTGGAAAAACAATCAGCATATTCAATATGCTGTAAAAACGAAGGGACTCTCAGAGAGTGATCAGTGTACAGCGGTGGCCTATTATACCTTAGAGGGCAAAACAGTTTTTTCCGGTGAATTTAAAATCGGTGCTCTTAAATAACAGAAGTTGAGGGAGGAATATTTTACAATGAACAAATTGTTTACAAAGCCTGAGATAGACATTTATAAATTTACGATTGGCGATATTGTATATACATCTGCGGAAGGTGTTCCTGACGAAGCACTTATCGGTAAAGACGATGATAATAACCAAACGGGTTTTGGTAGTTAAATTATGAAAAGAAATAAAATCGTAATAAGTCTGTTGCTTGCCGCCTTGTGTGCGATAGCCTTTGCGGGGTGTAAAAAAACGAACAGCTCGTCCGAGACGCATCCAAGCAGCAGCAAAACAAAGCAGGTTGACGAGGTTATTATAAACGATAGCTCCGAAAGCGGTGTAATTGTTGACTTTAATACGGGAAGCGTTGTAAGCACAGAAGGAAAGAAGTCTACGGGCAGCTCTTCAAAAAACAGCGACACTTCTTCAAAGCCATCAGATAATAAATCTCAACCCTCTTCCGAAACGTCGAATACATCTAATACATCAAGTAATGCTTCAAGCTCAGGTGCACCGTCGGAAGCATCTGATGTAAGCGAACCTACAACAATGGACGGATATACTCCTTGGGAATAAATTTTTACTGAAAAACAACCCTTAAATCTGAACATTCAGTGTTCCTTTAAGGATTGTTTTTCTTAATATATGGCAAGAATTAAACGGTTTACGTAATGAATATATTTAACAATTTGGATTGGAGATTGTAATGGGACTGTATACCAAACAAGCGCAAAAACTTTTAAATAAATTAACCTTACGTGAAAAGGTTGCACAGATATCACAAAGTATTGACGGATACCGTTGCTTTGAAAGAAACGGCGAGCAATTTGAACTGAGTGAGGAACTTAAAAAATTTGTAAGTGATTACGGCGCATTCGGCGCGCTTAGCAACATTCTTCGTGCAGACCCGTTTACACATCACGATTACGGAACCGGAATTGAGCCGCGTCATCGAGTAAAGGTGGCGAATCAAATTCAGCGGTATGTCTTAGAGCATTCGCGTGTGCCGATTCCTGTTTTAATTGAGGTTGAGGCTAATCACGGTGTGCATGCGTTAGGAAGTGAGATGTATCCGACAAATTTAGGTATGGGATGTATGTTCAACCCGGAACTTTACGGCAAAGTGATGAAATGCGTCGGTAAAGAAATTCGGCTTTCGGGTAATCAAATGGGCTTTGTAACCATGCTTGATATGGCGCGCGATCCGCGATGGGGCAGAACCGAAGAATTTTTTTCGGAGGATCCGTATCTTGCATCACTTTATGTTGTAAACGGTGTTAAACAAATGAAAACGGAAAATGTTTTGGTTTGCTGCAAGCACTATTGCGCGACTGGAGACGGATTAGGCGGTTTAAACGCTGCCGAGGTAAATATCGGACACCGTGAATTATTTGATATACATTTTCCTTCTGTTATAAAGGCTGTAAATGCCGGAGCAGATGTGTTTATGGCGGCTTATAACTCCGTTGACGGTATTCCGTGTCATGCTAACGAATATTTGCTGCGTGATATTCTCCGCAATCGATTTGGATTTGATGGTATAATTTTATCAGACGGTTTTGCGATTCAGCGGTTAACAGAACAGATGGGTTTGAATATGCAACAGGGTGCCTCACTGGCTCTTAAATCCGGCGTTGATATCAGTCTCGCCGATCGAGGGTGCTATTTGAACTTAATTGAAGCGTGTGAAAATGGGCTTGTTAATGAAACAGTGATTGATCAGGCAGTTTTGCGTGTGCTTGAAAAGAAATTTGAACTTGGACTGTTCGAACATCCGTACATTGAAGAGGAAGATTCACTTGTAAAGTTTTTCTCTTCCGGAGTTTCACAAAAGCTTTCTTATGAAAGCGCATGTGAATCGATTGTTATGTTAAAAAATAACGGGATTTTGCCATTGTCACCAAAAACAAAAATTGCGCTTTTCGGTATTCATGCTGACAATATGTATTATCAACTCGGTTCCTATACGGCATTCCGTAGTAAGGAGGAAATGAAATCTATTCGTGACGCATTAAGCAAAAGGTTTGTGCGATGTGAGTTTACTGAGGGTTGGGATTTTTACGGCAAAGAAAATGATTTCGATAATGCGATAAATATTCTTAATAACAGTGATGTCGCTGTGGTCACAATTGGCGGAAATTCTTCCGGATTGGTTGGAGACACTACTTATAGCCAAAAGAACGGAGCGGTAATTGCGTCAAAAACTTTCTGTGATTGCGGTGAAGGCCGTGATGTTGCAAGTTTGCAATTGCCCGGAAATCAGGTGGAATTTATTGAACGGCTTTCAAAGTGCGGGAAGCCTATTATTGTAATTGAAATCAGTGGGCGGCCGTATGAAATTAACAAAGTAAACGAGATTGCAGATGCGATATTGACCGCATGGTATCCCGGCCAGCGCGGAGCGGACGCGATTGCAGATGTTTTAACAGGAAAAGTAAATCCATCCGGAAAACTCTCTGTCTCTATTCCTACATCTGCTGAATGCTTGCCGGTTTATTATAATAGAATCGGAGTTATACATGACGGGGAAAGAAATAATGACCACAGTATAAATTATTGCGACAAAACCAAGCGTGTGCTTTATCCGTTTGGATATGGGCTATCATATTCCGATTTTGTGTATGAAGATATTAGTGTTGCAAATATAGAAAAAAACAATTATAAAATTACAGTGAAGGTTAAAAACGATTCTTCCATTCCTGGTAAGGAAGCGGTGCAATTATATATCCACGGAAGCGGCAATACCGTAATGCGGCGAGGTCTGGAATTAAAAGGTGTAAAAAAACTATGGTTTGAACCGTACGAAACTAAAGAAATTACATTTTCACTCGGCTTTGAGGAACTGAAAATATTTAACACAAAAGAGGAATATGTCGTTGAACCCGGCAAAGTACAAATTTTTGTAGGCTCAAATCCCAATTTGCCTCTAACGGCTGAAATTGTTACGGAATAATTTGGGGTTTGTATTATTTTTGAATTACGGCTGTTTAGAGTAGTATTGTTTAAAAACTATTATTAAGCAATTGACATGGTACTAATTCTATTTTTAAAAGGATGCTATGTATGAATAGAAATGAAATTATTGAAAAGCGTATTGACGATTTAATGTCGCAAATGACTTTAAAAGAAAAAATAGGGCAGTTAAACCAAATTTCTGCCACAACGGAAACAGAAATATTACCGGAGCAAATCAGAAATGGCTCTGTCGGTTCACTGATTATGGCGGGAACCTGTTTCGCCGGTAGCGAAGAAGGAAGCATAGGCAGCGTTAAATATTATGAAAATTTACAGCGTATAGCCATAGAAGAAAGCCGATTGGGCATTCCATTAATATTCGGCAGAGATGTTATTCACGGTCATCATACGGTTTTTCCGGTGCCGTTGGCAATGGCAGCTTCCTTTGATGATGAGCTTATAAAAACGGCTTATCGTGACACCGCGCGCGAGGCGGCGCTTGATCATGTTCATTGGGCGTTTACTCCGATGCTGGATCTTTCACGCGATCCGCGTTGGGGCCGCTGTATAGAGGGACCGGGCGAAGACACTTATCTTGGCACACGAATGGCTAAAGCAATTGTTGAAGGTCTTCAAGGTGATGATTTATCTGCCGAGGATTGCATTGCGGCCTGTGCTAAGCATTATATAGGATATGGGGCTTCCGAAGCAGGGCGCGACTATTATCATACAGAGATTTCGGAGACGGCGTTATATAATTTTTATTTGCCTGCTTTCAGAGCGGCGGTTAGGAGCGGCGTACAAACCGTAATGAATTCTTTTAATGAAATTAACGGTCAGCCGGTAGCTTCAAGTAAGCATTTACTAACAGATGTGCTTCGCGGTGAATTAGGGTTTAACGGATTTGTAATCAGTGATTGGGGCGCTATCAGGCAGCTTATCAACCACGGCGTGGCGGCAGACGACAAGCAGGCTGCCGAATTGGCTTTTAATGCAGGGCTTGATATGGATATGGTGGATCGCTGTTATATAAATTATTTGGAACAACTGATTTGCGAGGGTAAAATTTCCACCGAAACACTTGATGCCTCAGTACGCAATGTTTTGCGGGTGAAATTCAAATTAGGCTTGTTTGAACACCCTTATGCACCGCATTATAAAATTGATAAGGCTATGCATTTGGAGCATGCGCGCACTTTGGCGGCAGAATGTATGGTTTTACTTAAAAACAATAATAATGTATTGCCGCTTTCAACTGATGAAAAGATTGCTCTTGCAGGGCCTATGGCGGCAATACAGGAAAGTCATTTAGGCGCATGGTGTTTGGACGGAGAAATCAGCGAGATTTCAACCATTGAAAATGCGATGAAGCAATACGGCGGTGAGAATGTTGTAATGCATCATGCGTGGCTGCCGGACAGACAGCTGATAAGCCCTTGGCAGCATGATACTTATGTGCTTTGCTTAGGTGAAAGCCGACTTATGTCCGGTGAAAATCATTGCTTGGCAGATATAAGGGTACCGGATTATCAAATTGAATTTGCACGCCGTGCTAAAATGGAACACAAAAAGGTTGTAGCTGTTTTGTGCTTTGCAAGACCTGTTGCCTTACAGGAGTTAGAGCCTTACTGTGACGCCATTTTATATGCATGGCACAGCGGGACCGAGGCAGGTAATGCCATTGCCGATGTGCTTTACGGCAAGGTAAATCCCGGCGGCAAGCTGCCGATGACCTTGCCGCGTGCAACCGGACAAATTCCTATTTATTATAACCATATGCCGGCGGCACGGGTATGCAACGGATATTACGGGCAGGGACGCAATTATCACGATTTGCCGGGTTCTCCGATGTATCCGTTTGGTTTTGGTTTAAGCTATACTGATTTTGCTTTGCAGGATATTAAGGTCTTGCAAAATACAATCGGCATTAAGGATTTATTAAACGGCAAGAGTTTTACTGTTACTGCCACCGTAAAAAATATCGGCAGGGCGGCAGGTCACGAAACCGTACAGCTTTATATTCGTGATGAAATTGCTTCTATGGTCAGACCTATGCGTGAATTAAAGGGCTATCGAAAGGTTTATCTTAATCCCGGTGAAAGCTGTCTGGTGGAATTCAATTTAGGATTTGAAGAACTGAGCTTTTTCAACGCCGAGTGCAAACAGGTTATAGAATCGGGTAATTTTACCGTATATCTCGGCACGGATTGCAAAACGAAAAATGCTTTAAAGATTACAGTGGCGGACTGATGTTTTTGCAAAAAATTATTATCAGTATTATAATAAAAACGCTGCTGTATGGGGAATAGTTTATTATTCGGAAATATTAAAAAATGTTCTTGGAGAGGAACATAAAAACTACTACGCATTGTGTTAGGAGAAATAATCAAAACAGTCTTAAATTAAAGGTTGTTGCGGTTATATGTGATTTTTAATGAATTATATGTCTCAAAAACAAATTGAAGTGGAAAAAAAGGCGGTTTCAATTACAAATCCCGAAATTGAAGATCAGACTGTTACAGGAATAAATCGTTTAAAAGCACGTTCTAATCTTATTCCTGCGCAAAAAAAAGATGTATATTATAAAAACAAAGAAGAGTCGGCTTTTTTGCAAAGTCTTAACGGTGAGTGGCGGTTCAAATATTGCAAAGCCGACGACATAGCCGACTTTTGGAGAACTCCCATTGATGATTGGGACTATATCGATGTGCCGTCAATGTGGCAATACCGCGGATACGGTCAGTGCAGATATTCGAATGTTGAATATCCTATACCGTTTAATCCGCCGTATGTATCGTGCGAAAATCCGGTTGGTTATTACAGGCGGAAATTTATTATAGAAGAGCCGAAAGCGCATACTGTTCTGCATTTCGGCGGAGTGGACAGCGCTTATTATGTATATGTTAACGGCAGCTTCGTAGGTTTCTCAAAGGGAAGCAGAATACCTGCGGAATTTGATGTGAGCCATTTAGTACACAAAGGTGAAAACGATATTGCCGTGAAGGTGTTTACTTATTGCGACGGAACATATCTTGAAAATCAGGATATGCTCACCGCAAGCGGTATTTTCCGTGATGTTTATCTTTTGCATACGGCTGATGTTACACTGTGGGATTATCGTGTATTAAGCTCTGTAAACGGCTTTAAAATTAAATTGAATTTTTTGGGAGAAAGCTTTAACGGTTCCAGTGTTGAGGTGGAGCTGGACAGTCAATCACAAACTCTTGATATTGATAACGAGGTAGAGTGTGAGTTTAACTTAGAAAATCCGCGCCTTTGGAGCAATGAAGAACCTAATTTGTATCAATTATATATTACGGTTCATACGTCGGACGGACATAGTGAAATACACTCGAAAAAAGTAGGAATACTTTATTCGGAAATTAGAGACGGCAATTTTTTTGTCAACGGCAATCCTGTTTATATAAAAGGAATAAACAGGCATGAATACGACTGTAAAAACGGCAGGGCAGTAAGCGTTGATCTTATTGAAAAAGAATTGCGTATGATAAAGGCCAACAATATCAATGCCATAAGATGCAGCCATTATACAAACAATCCTGCTTTTTATGAGCTATGCTCCGAAATGGGTATTTTTGTTATGGATGAAGCCGATCTTGAAACTCACGGCTGCGGAGCAACGGGCGATCAAGGTTATCTGTCTAAAAAGCCCGAATGGTTAGGCGCTTATATGGATCGGGTAGACCGAATGCTTAAGCAAAATAAAAATGAAACATGCATTTTTATGCGTTCGGTAGGTAACGAATGCGGCAGAGGCGAAAATATGATAGAATGCCTTAAGCATATATTGGAGTTTGACCCTACAAGGGCGGCAATTCACGATCAGCAGGAGTTTCCTAAAAATTTTGAAAGTAAGGAACACGGCGAGTATGATTTTATACGGCGCGTTGGATATGTGTCACGCGAACAGATAAAAAGGCAGAGTGCAACGCAGCAGGTATATATGCTTATTGAATATGCACACGCAATGGGTAACAGTCCCGGTTTTCTTGAAGGATATCAGAAACTTGTTTATGAAATCGATAACTTTATAGGCGGTTTTGTTTGGGAGTTTAAAAACCACGGCTTTTACAGTGAAGACGAAAACGGAAATCCGTATTACAAATACGGCGGAGACTTTGAAAATGATAAACCTAATTGGTGCAATTTCTGCCTTGACGGTTATCTTATGTCGGACGGGACACCGAAACATACATGGTATGAATTGGGCGAAGTATTTTCGCTGGTATACGCTACAATGCAGGACGGCGTAATAAGGCTTAAAAACACATATAACTTTAAAAACCTCAATTGCATAACATTAAAGTGGAATATTTGCGAGGATTTCAATGTTGTTAAAAGCGGTGAAATTTCCCTTCCGTCTGTTGAACCGCATGGTGAAACGACTGTGGATATCAATACCGAGTTGACTGATGCAAAGGCGGGCGCAAGGTATTACCTTAACCTCTGCTTCTTTGATGGTGATACAAATGTAGGTAACACTCAATTTAAACTGAAAGAGAAGTCAGGAGAGAGACATATCCGCAGCCCGTTTGACGGTACAATAGCTTTTATCGGAAATAGAATTTGTGTAAACGGTTATGACTGGTGTTTTGAATTTGAAAACGGTATGTTCGCGGGGCTTAAAAAGAATAAAAAAGTAATTGTTGACAGTCCGCTTGAGTTTAATTTTTGGAGAGCACCCACAGACAATGATGGTATAATGGGAATGGACAGCGCCTTTTACCGAAATGTTGAAAAATGGACCAACGCAGCGCTTGAAACCGTTTGCTTTTTTGCAAATAGTGTTAGGGCATATAAAAGTCGGGGCTTGGCAATTGTAGAATCATTCGGAAAAATTTTGCCCATGTCGAAATATCTCGGCTTTGACGCTAATGTAAGATATATAATTGACGGCGACGGATTGATGACCGTTGATGTAAAGGGTGTTCCGTACGGTATGTTTCCTCCGACGCTCCCCCGTATTGGACTGCATTTAGCTGTAAATAAAGATATGAGAGCGGTTACATGGTACGGCAGAGGAAAAAGAGAAAATTATTCCGATTGCATTAAGGCGTCACCCGTCGGACTTTACCGTGCAGATATAGAAGATACTTATACTGTATATGATATGCCGCAGGAAACCGGGAATCATGAAAATACCGTATTTGCTTCCTTTTCTTCGAGTAATGCTGCTCTTTCAATTATCGGGTGTGATGAATTCAGTTTTTCATACCACGACTTTACTCTTGATAATCTTACAAAAGCAAAGCATCGCAACGAGTTGAAAAAGGACTGCAAAAATCATATTTATATTGATTATAAAATGCGCGGGCTCGGAAGCCATTCGTGTGGTCCGGAACCCGAAAAGGAATTTGAACTTCGTCCGCATGCTTTTGAGTTTGCTTTTGCAATTGCCGCTGATATTGATGAAAATGCCGCACTTAAAATTGCAAGGTATGATTTGGGAGCACACAGCGGAATGCTTGAGAGTGATTCGGAAGTTAAAATAGCCGTAAAGGAAGATATAGCGTTATTGTAATTTTATAACAAAGGAGAATATAATAAATGCGTTGCGGAGTAAATTACATACCGAGGAAAAACTGGTTGCATTTTTGGCTTGATTTCGACGGAGACTCGGTTAGGGAGGATATAAAAGCGCTTAGAAAAATCGGTTTTGATCATATCAGAGCACATTTAATTTGGAACTATTTTCAGCCGAATGAAGGGTATATGTCACAGCATTGCCTTAATAATTTGAGCCGATTTGTAAAAATTTGCGAAGAAGAGCATATGGACTTTTTTCTTACTCTTTTTACGGGCTTTATGAGCGGTTTTTATTATTTCCCGGCTTTTCTGAAAAGAGACAACAGTTTTGCAATGTTTACCGGTAAAGCTGAAATAGAAGCAGAATGCTTTTATATTAAAGGTATCGGTAAAGTGGTTGCAAACAGCCCAGCATTTTTGGGATTTGATTTAGGAAACGAGTTGTCCTGTGTGACTCCTATGCAGCAGTATGTGACCAAAAAGAATGTAGATGAATGGCAAAGGATTATGTATGAGACCTGTGAGATGGTTGCTCCCGGTAAATTGCATAATAATGGGGTGGATCATCAACCGTGGTTTAATGCTGCATGGCCGTTTTCGCGGGAGTCGCTTGCAAATTTGGGAGCCTTGACGCCGCTTCATTGCTGGACGGAGTTTACACGAGCAAGGGAACACGGCGGTTTGTTGGGCAAAGCCAGTATACTTATAACCGATTTTATGTCGCAGCTTGCGCTGGCGTATGCAAATGAGCCTAATCGTATGGTTTGGATTCAAGAATTCGGTTGTTCATCGCTTTGGTCGGATTCTGAGGAACAAATGGAAGAATTTATGATTAAAGCATTGAATGCAATTTCGGGAATTCAAAATTGTTGGGGATTTACTCTGTGGTGCTCTCATGATCTTTCACCTACGCTTAAGGGTTATGCAGAGTTAGAATACGATTTGGGAATATTGGATACCAATAATAGACCAAAACCGTATGCTGCGGCTGTATCAAAGTGGATTGAACAACATAGAGCAAATAAGGAAATCCCCGCCGTGCGAAGTAAAGCGTGTATTTTTCAGCCGGAAAAGCCAATTTGGGAAAATATAGAAAAATTTCTTGCCTATACAGATAATGAAAACCCTATTGCACTTGTTTTGCCGGAAAAGGCATCTGATGAAGACTACCTTGCTTCGCGGGGGATAATTGATATATTATAGAAAAAATAAAGAAACTCGGTTTTAAATATGAATAATATAATAATTGCATATTTGCCGGTTTGAGTTTGTTGCAGGAGCTATATGAAGTTATATGAAATAGTATCTAAGCTCAAGGTTCTTGTTAATATTTTTATTCCTGCATCTATTTGTTCGGATGAAAATGAGCTTAAGGATTTTGAGGTAAAAAATATAGGTTTAAGTACAACGGCAACGGTTGACGTTATTAAAGAATGCGCTTTAAACGGCATAAATTTTCTTATAGTTCTTGATCCGGTGTTCTATAATCCTATAGATAATATGATTCCTAATGAAATCGGCAAGAGGAAAAAAAGGCTTATTGAAAAAAGTAATTTGTTAATTGCCAGAGTTACTGCCTTTAACTACGATGCTGATTTTAACGAATTTAAATATTGGGGATTAAGCGGGAAATGGCAAAAAAGAACAAACAAGCTTGTAAACAGTTTTGTTCTTGAAAAATCCATGACTGCAAATGAAATATCTAAGCTTATAGAGGAAAGCCTGAAAATAAAGAATATAGGAATAGTCGGATGTGTTGATAAACCGGGGAAAAGGATAAGCTTATGCTTTTCTACAGGCGATATAATTACCGAAGAGCTTTTTATAAATGATATTATAATTACTTCGGAAATAAACGGACAGTTAATCGGTGAAACCGTACGGGATTGTACGCTTTTCGGAATTAACAAAGCGCTTATTGTAATACCGCGTAATGCAAGTGAAAGAGCCGGCATTTCAGAACTTAGCAAATTTATAACAGACAGCTTCCCGGAAACAAATTGCAAATATATTGAAAGCGGACAGCTGTATACATATTTATAGTGGTGGTTTTATGAAATTAAGTGTTGAAGAAATTAAGAAAATAACTTTCGGTGCTGTCAGATACGAGGAATGCGACGGAGAATTGCATTTTTATAAATGCACAAAGAAGCAATGTGACGCTTGGTATAATGAATGGGAAGGCTTAGGAGAGCGTTCGGAATCCACCACCGGAATAACCCTGGATTTCGTTTCGGACGCCAAGGAAATAGCTTTTGAGGTTTGCGGAAGCAAATTTGAAATTCTTATAAACGGAAATTTTAATAAGCAATATTTGTTTTCGGATAAAGATTTTCACGAAGTTAATCTTTCGCTGAACGGAGAAAAAAATCGCATAACACTTGTATTTCCAGACCATGATAAAGGAATCCTGAAAAGTGTTGCGTTAAGCGGAGAAAGCTTTATTGAGCCGCATAAATTTGAAAGGAAAATTCTGTTTTTAGGTGATTCGATTACGCAGGGCTGGAACTCAAAATACGATTTTATGTCATACCCCTATCAGGTTTCGGATTTTTTAAATGCAGAAATAGTTATTAACGGTATAGGTGGTGCATATTATCTTCCGCAATCTTTTGATACGGTAGATTTTGATCCGGATACTGTTGTGGTAGCATACGGTACTAACGATTTTACCCATTATAAAGATATTGATGCTTTTAGTGAGGCCGTGAGCGGTTTTCTAAAAAAAGTAAAAGATATATACGGGGGAAAAAAGGTGATAGTTATAACTCCGATTTTCCGTTTCGGTGATTTAACAAGAGCGTGGGGAACGATAGACGATTATATAGATGTTATAAAAACCAAGGCAACTTGCTTTTTATTCGATGTTGTTAACGGATATGATTTGGTACCTCATAATATGGATTTTTATGCCGATGCAGTTCACCCGAATGATTTAGGCTTCAGCGTATATGCAAGAAAGTTGATATCAAAATTAGTGTGATAAGTAGTTGACAGTTACTTGTTTATCAAATATATAAATAATTGTGTTTGAAAGCAACTTTTTATTATGCAGGAAAAAATATAAAATCTTATATAAATAAGGGGAGGAAATCACTCATTTTTCAGACTTAATAATAAACGGAAGTTTAGAGGAAAAGTCATGAAAAATGAAAAATACACCTTAGGGGACATTGATGATAGGATAATAAGATATTTTGACGCATACATAAAGCAGACGCTTAAATATACAAAAATAGACTTTATAAAGCAACATTCCAAAAACAGAGAATATGAAGATTTGCTGACAGAAAGAAAACTTCGAAGCGAAACAGAGGGAAGACTTGAGTGTGACAGATATATACTCGGTGAAATAAAAGTCGGCGATTGTATGGTTGGATTTGAGTCGGAGAATTTATTTAATCATATAATGTGCCTGACGGATAAGCAAAGAGAGGTTTTGCTTAAGAATGTAGTCCTTGATATTCCTATGGAGAAAATCGCAAAGCAAATGGGAATCGGGGAAAATAAAGTTTATAAACATAAGAAAAGAGCGCTTTCAACACTTGCTGAAAGGGTGAAGACCTATGGAATATAAAAGAAATTCAAAAGAGTCATTGCCTGACAGGAAAACAGTGCTGCAATTTATAAACGGTCAAAATATATCGGAAACGGTTATAGATTTTTACAGTAAATATATTCTTAAAATATCTGAGTTAACACTGACCGATCCGGAGCATAGCTTTGAGATAAAGTATATAGATAGAGATTTAATGCAGGATTTATACGTAAGCCTTCTTGAATGCCTCCCGAATTTAAAAAAGAATATAATAAGACATTTAGATGTTAGCGATGATTTTTCTATAAAAATAAAAGCATAGATTTAGACAACACGATACGACTCGACTGTAATTATTTTTTGATTGCAGTCGAGTTATTTTTACTTTAAGGGGGAGGTTTTACATAATATATCAAGACTATGTATATAGAGAGTGCAAGAAAAGCACCTTATGTACCTTGAAAAATATGCCGACAGGCATTATAGAAAGCATACTGCAAAACAGAGGGAGAGCGACAATATATGCTTGCGATGACCCCGTAAAGACACTTGCCGTTGGCTTGGACGGCAAGGGGTATAAGTCAGCCCGTTGCAGTATGTCCCTTCGGAGGGGCTAAATACTCCGTGGATTGTTTTAATTTCAGCATTATTTTCTTGCCCTGTTATTGTCCGATTACAAAAATGCAAAAGTCAACTTTGACAAAACGAATGAAATGTGTATACTGAAGAATAGTGGCTGTATTGCCGGCATTCTTCGGTATGCGAAAATAACGGAGGTGCTGTATGCAGATCGAAGGCAAAGGAAAAAGACAAATAGAGCTTAACCCCGCGCAGACGCAGATTTACAACATAAACGGCACGGTTATAAAGGTTGAGCCGAAATTCAAAGAAACGGGCAAAACGCTGTTTTCTTCACTCGGTCGTATGATTTTCAAGGATTTTAAGCAATTCTGAATTCATCTTTCGGCAGCCACAGTATAATTTTAGGTACTGTTTGTTTGACTGCGGGAAGGAGGAAAAATGAAACAGTCAAATGTCAGGAATAATAATTGCAGGAGAGCATTTTTGTATGTGCGTTTGTCGCGCGATGATGAATTGGATGGCGAGAGCTACAGCATAAGCAATCAGAAAAAGCTGCTGACAAAGGTTGCAAAGGAAAAGGGGTATACAGATACTTCTGTATTTTGCGACGACGGAATTTCGGGTGTTACAATGAACAGGCCGGAATTCAACAGAATGATGGAGCAGTTAGAGCTTGGGAAAGCATCGGCGGTATTCGTTAAGGATCTATCCAGACTCGGCAGAAATTATATCGAGGTTGGGAGACTGACCGAAGAGTTTTTCCCCGAACACAATATAAGGCTCGTTTCGGTTTCGGATAACCTTGATACCGACGAGGGCGAAAACGATCTTACCCCGATAAGGAATCTTTTTAACGAATGGTATTCACGTGACATAAGCAAAAAGCGCCGTATCAGTAATAAGATTAAGGGAGGAGCGGGAATACCGCTAAGCCCACCGCCTTACGGTTATATCAAGGATCCCGAAAATCCGCAGCGTTGGATAGTAGACGAGGAAGCGGCAAATGTGGTAAGGAAAATTTTTGATATGTTTCACGGCGGAATGGGAACCTTTCAAATTGCACTGGCATTGTCAGATGAAAAAATCTTAATACCGTCCGAATATGCAATAAAGAGAGGAATCAGAAAAGCCGGGGGAGCTTCCGGCAGAACACATTCCGATCCTTACCGTTGGGGAGTTTCTACTGTTCATAAGCTTCTCGGTTTGCAGGAATACTGCGGAGATGTTATCAATTTCAAATCCTATTCAATTTCTTATAAAAACAAAAAGCGGCATAAAAACGATTCTGAAAATATGATGGTTTTTAAGGATGTTCATGAACCCATAATAGAAAGAGCGCTTTATGAGGAAGTGCAGTTAAAAAGGGGAAAAACAAGAAAACGTCCTATGGCAAACGGTGAAAAGAATATGTTTTCGGGTTTGCTTGTGTGCTCCGATTGCGGCAGTAATTTAAACTTTCATGTAAATAATCGAGATATACATTTTTTCAGTTGCCCGAATTACAATCAGGGCAGACGAAAAGAATGTTCGTCATTACATTATGTGCGAATGGATTTTTTAGAGGAAGTTGTTTTAGCCGAAATAAGGCGTCTGACGCGCTTTGCCTGCAAGTATGAGGATGAGTTTGTAAAGGTTGTGAGCGATTATTCAAAACAGTCTTTACAGTCGCAAATAACAGCGTATCAAAGTGAGATTCGTTCACTAACTGCCAGAGATAAAGAACTTGACCGAATTTTCGAGAGGCTGTACGAAGATAATTTGTCCGGCAAAATAACAGACGACAGATTTGCAAAGATGTCGGCAAATTATAATAACGAACAGAAAGAGCTGGAGGAAAAGCTCAGGCATTTAAGAAATTTGGTTGATGAGATTTCCGGAAAAGAAGTGACAGCCGAAAAGTTTATTAAGGCAATACGAAAATATACCCGTGTAAAAAAATTAACCCCTATAATGCTCAATGAATTGATAGAGCATATAGAAGTTTTTTCGGCTGAAAAGGTTGACGGAATAAAAACCCAAAAGATTATGATTTATTATAATTGTATAGGTCCGGTTGAAATACCTGAAAATGTTAATGTGCCGTCTCCGGAAATCGTTATGAACACCCGCAAGGGAGTAAATATTTCTTATTTGCCGGCAACGGCGACAGCATGAGCAAAACAAAATAAAAAAACGGAGTGTTGTTAAAAGTAATTCTCGATTACTATAACAACACCCCGAATGGAGCGGGTGATGGGAATCGAACCCACACGACCAGCTTGGAAGGCTGGGATTCTAGCCATTGAACTACACCCGCAGACAACAAAAATATAATAGCACATTTTTTTCTTTAAGTCAAGCTTTTTATACGAGGTTTTTGAAAATCCGAATTCAAGGCTTGACACCGCTTTAAAGCGGTGGTATAATAGCCCTGCAATTAGGGAGCTTGATGAAACTCAGGCTGAGAGGAAGTCCGTTTTACTATGACTTCGACCTGTGACCTGATACGGATAATGCCGTCGTAGGAAAATACTTATAAGTATTGCCGCGTGCGCGTTACCGCACGCGGTTTTTTTATTCGCCGGGGAATTGCAAAGAAAAAAGGAGTGTTAAAAATGGAAACAACAAAAAAACCAGTCTATAAATTAACGGTAAGCGCCGTATTTGTAGCTCTCGCAACAGTACTCAGCCTTATTGAGGTGGTTAAAATGCCGCTCGGCGGTTCGGTAACCCTGCTTTCAATGCTGCCCGTGGTTATGATATCTGTAATGTTCGGGCTTAAATGGGGCTTCGGCTCGGCATTTGTGTATGCCTTGGGACAGCTGGCGTTAGGTCTGCCGGAGGTTCTTACCTGGGGGCTTACGCCGGCTATGCTTATCGGTACGATTATGTTTGATTACATAATTGCCTTTACCGTTCTCGGTATTGCGGGAATTTTTGCCGATAAGGGCTATAAGGGTATTTGCGGCGGCGTTGCGCTTGCGGTATTTTTAAGGTTTGTAAGCCACTTTATTTCGGGGTACGTTATATTTAAAAATCTTGAGCAGTTTGAAATTTTCGGCGGAGTATTTACCAACCGTCCCATACTTTATTCGGTTGCGTATAACGGCTTTTATATGCTGCCTGAGCTTATAATCACCACCGCCGCGGCAATGATACTGTTCCGTATGCCGCAGATAAGGAAGCTTGCAGGCAAAAATTAAGACTTGTCTTTTTTCCGTAAATTTGGTATAATATCTGCTACGGAAAAGAGGCGAAAAACAGGTGCGTGATTTTTTAATACGCGTTAAAAACACATTTTTAAGCAAAAAATTTATAGGCTTTTGCCTTATAGGCATTGTTAATACCTTTAACACTGCGTTTTTTTCATGGCTTGCGCACCTTAAAATTCAGGAAAATATTTCGGCTTATATAGGGTATTTTATTTCGCTTACAATAAATTACGCGCTTAACAGCGTTATTGTTTTTAAAAAAAGGCTTTCCTTAAGAAAGTATCTTCGCTTTTTGCTTTCGTACGTTCCGAATTTGCTTATTTACACGCTTGCAAGTATGCTTACAATAAACGTGCTTAAAATAAATCAGTTTTGGGCAACGGCGATTGCAACAGCTGTAGGCGGACCGATAACCTTTGTGATAATAAAGCTTTTTGCCTTTGAAGGCTTGCCTAAAAAAGAAGATATAGATACATAATCGGTAATAAAAACCGATAATATATTTAGCGATTTCTGTTTTATTATTCTGAGCTTGCGAGAATTCACATTTCCCTTGAAAGGGAACAGATTGCCGTGCACCTAACGGCGTTCGTAAAGACAATTTTTTCGGTACACTAAAAAAATCGGACTGTTAAAACAGTCCGATTTTTGATTTATTTACTGCTTATTAAGATCGGCTTTAAATTCTTCGTTTTGTTCGGGGTATGCCGAGAGCATAGGCTCTACGTCTTTACCCTTTTGGCGGTCGAAATAGTTTTTGGTTATACGTGCCACCTGACCCGAAAGAATAACGAGCGCCACAAGGTTAGGCAGCGCCATAAGCCCGTTAAAGGTATCGTCCAGCGCCCAGATAAGGTCAGAGCCTATAAGCGATGAAAAGACTATAAGAAGTATAAATATTATTTTAAAAATAAGAACGGGTATTTTTCTTTTGCTTTCGGGCAAATGACGGAAGCAGAAGTCAACCGCCTTTTCGCCGTAATAGGACCATGCAAGCACCGTTGTAAAGGCAAAAAGCGGAAGAATTATTAAAAACGTAACCGTTCCGAAGGTTCCGAGGTTAGAGGAAAACGCGCTTAGCGCCGTTGCCGAGTCTGAAGCGCCTGCAAAATTACCTGCCGCGTCTGTTGTGCCGAAAAACGTACCGTTTTGGTATGCGCCCGAACCGATATTTGTTGTAAGAATTACAAGCGCGGTTAAGGTGCAGATAACAAACGTATCAAAAAATACCTCAAAAATGCCCCAAAGCCCCTGCTTTACAGGTTCGCGTGTTTCCGAAGCGGAGTGCGCTATTACCGAAGAGCCGAGTCCCGCCTCGTTTGAGAAAACGCCGCGCGCAAGACCCTTTTTGATTATCTGCGAAAAGGCGAAGCCGCCTACTCCCCCCGCAACCGCTTTAGAAGAAAACGCGCTTGTGAATATAAGGCGGAAGGTTTCGGGTATTGCGGTATAATTTTTACCTATTATAATAAATGCCATGGCGATAAATAAAAGCGACATAAACGGAACAAGCATAGAGGCGATTCTGCCTATGCGCTTTATACCGCCTATAATTACAACAGCGGCAAGGAACGCAACTATTCCGCCGATTATAAGCTTAACCGCAGCAGAATCGTTATTAAGAACAGAGGTATAAGAGCCGGTTATTTTATTGGTTTGCACGCCGCTCATACCTACCGCCGCCAAAAGGCAGAATATTGCCGCCAGCATACCGAGCCAGCGCTGCTTAATACCGTAGGCTATGTAATAAAAGGCGCCGCCGCTGAAGCTGCCGTCCTTTTCCTTTTTGCGGTAATAAAGACCTAAAACATTTTCGGAATAGTTTGTAACCATACCGAAAAACGCGGATATCCACATCCAAAGCACCGCGCCCGGTCCGCCTGTGAGTATAGCAGAGGTAACGCCTATGATATTACCCGTACCGACGGTGCCCGAAATGGCAGCCGAGAACGCCTCGAACTGTGAAACGGAATTTTTATCCCTGCCCTTTTTGCCTTTTTTCATATCCTTTACGGCAGGAACTATGGTACTGCTCATAGATTCGCCGAACTTGCGTACCTGCAATACCCTTGTTCTTATGGTGAGCAAAATGCCCGTACCTAAGATCATAATGATCATAGGTAAGCCCCATACAACGCCGTTAACCCAGTCGTTCACCTTGGTGACGGCCTCAATAAATGAATCCCACATAATTTTTTCTCCCCTTTTTAAAAATAAAAAAAGAGCCGAACCTGAAAAAGCTCAACCCCGAATAAGCGCGGCTTTCACCGCGCAGTATTTAAAATAACTTCCGTCCTTTTGCCTGAGAGATTGGCGCTTTTTATAAAAACGCCTTGCACCTTCGGCATCCGTAATAGGATTTCTCCGGAGCGCTATCCGCATACAGTTTTATCGCGCCTTTGCGACACCTGAGAGTGTTACTCCTTCGGGAACGGAAGAACCGTAATTTCCTGCATACTTCACATAGCATATTAAATTTAGTATTCAGTATATCATAATTCGACAAATATTGCAACTGTTTTTTTAAAACCGAGCCGTAATAAAAAGTTTTATAACGCCTGTTTAAAGGGGAGACGGATTGCCGCGGGCTACGCCCTCGCAATGACAAGGGGAGCGGAACGGATTTCAATGCGGCGCGAGCGCAAAAATATTATCTTTTCGGAAATGGCAAATTTTCCGGCAGACCTAAAATATAATCGGCGGATATGTTATAGAATTTGCAAAGGGTTATCAACTTTTCAATCGGAATAGGGTGAACTCCCCGTTCATACTTTCCGTAATAGCTCGTGTCTATGTTCAAGGCTTTTGCTACGGTTTTTTGATCAAGGTCTCTGTCTTCTCTTAAATCTTTTAAAATATCGTAGTATTTTTTCATAGGAAACATATCTCCTTTTTGTTTATACAAACAATTATAGCATAGGAAATAAGTTTCCTCTTGACAAAGGACATATGTGTCCTTTATAATGTGCTTAATCAGCAAATTGGGTGGTAATTATGCAAATAAAAAATATTATAAAGCGCTGCAATCTTTCTGAAATCAGCGAT
>ERZ808252.1178-NODE-1178-length-20614-cov-18.525658_pt1 | contig 20614 bp, 20 predicted proteins | sample MGYA00521242_ERZ808252 | MGnify/ENA primary metagenome ERZ808252 (study PRJEB31516, sample SAMN03275581) | gut metagenome | biome: mammalia-associated habitat; material: feces | host: Papio cynocephalus | place: Kenya | collected 2012-08-07 ...
GATTTTCTACATCAGACATAATTTTTCCTACGTCCCATGTAGTTTTTTCTACGTCAAATATAGTTTTCCCGACTTTGGTTTTGCGGAAATTGTAGGGGCGTATGGCATACGCCCTGTACACCACCGCGTTAAACGCATCACAAACCGTTACGGCAACATAGCAAAGCGATGCAATTCAGGGCGTATGCCATACGCCCCTACGGCGGTGCAAATTGTTGGTTGACATGGCTTTGATTGTTTATATTGCGTATTGCGTACGCCCTTTACGTCACCGCCAAAAGCGCTCTTTCGGTCATTAAAAAGAAAATCCGCAAGATGCTACTTCCTTTGCATATAGTCGTATGAACGTTAATGTGTCGTTGAACCGGAGCTTTTAAGGGATGACCGAATACTTTATATATGGTCGTTTAATTGGCATTTCAACCTCTTTTTTCGGTTATTCCAAAGATTTTGTTTTATCGCCTTCGAAAATCATCGCCTTTGCTCTTATATATGCTGTTGGATCTCAAACACAAATACACAAAATAACGGCGAGATTGTCAACTTTTTATTGGATTTTCTCATACCGAACTCACGCATAAATGTAGCAGCTGTCAAAAAGTTTTCAACAAGCTATAAAGCCTTTGCACCGGCAGCCCCATTACGTTGAAAAAGCTTCCCTTTATTTCCGTTACCCCGATCATTCCAATCCATTCCTGTATGCCATAAGCACCGGCTTTGTCATAAGGCTTGTATGTTTCTATGTAGTAATCGATTTCTTCGTCAGACAGCTTGGCAACGTAAACATTGCTCACCGCTGCAAAGGTTTCCTCTCTTTCGCTAGTCATGACGGTAACTCCTGTTATTACCTGATGGCGTCTTCCCGAAAGAAGATGAAGCATTTTCCAAGCTTCTGCCTTGCTTTTGGGCTTACCTAAAATTTTGTTGCCTACCGCAACCACCGTGTCTGCTGTTATTATAAGCTCATTGTGCAACATATTGGGCTTGTAGGTTGCGGCTTTTTTGCGTGATATGAATTGTGGAATGTCCGCCGCCTTCATGTTTGCGGGGTAACTTTCGTTTATTCCCTTTATAACCCTTACTTTGTATTCAATACCTATGGACGAAAGCAATTCTTTGCGACGCGGGGAGCCGCTGGCGAGTATTATGGAATATTTTTTGAGATTATCAAAAGGAGTTACCATCCGAACGCTTTTTTTTCTGTCATCCATTTTCCTTGAACACGCATAACGGTTTCAATCACATCGCGCGCGCATCCCTCTCCCCCGGCATAATCGGATATGTATTTTGATATTTCCTTTATTTCTGCAACTGCATCTGATGGGCAGCAGGGACAACCTGCGATTTGCATGATTTCAAAATCGGGAATGTCGTCGCCCATATATAGAACTTCCTCAAATTTTAGTTTGTTGTTTTTTGTCCACTCTTTAAATATATCGATTTTCACCTGTGCGGCAAGAAAAACATCTTCTATACCGAGTTTATTGTATCGTATTTTTATGGATTCTGTGCGTGCTCCCGTTATGATGGCAAGTTTCAGACCTTGCTTCACTGCGTATTGTAGAGCATATCCGTCTTTTATGTTTACTGTTCGTGCCGGTTCGCCGGAAAAGTCGAGGTTGATAGTTTGACGGCTTAATACGCCGTCAACATCAAAAACAAGTGCTTTTATTTTTTTCAAGTCGTAGTTTATCATTTGCTTTCGGTTCTTTTTATCTCTGTTTCATAAATGCTTTGGCTCATACAACGGTATATTTCAAGTTTAACGCCTTGTAGCATTTCTTCCTGCATTTTCAAGATAGTTTGATCATTTCGTAACGCCGGACCTGTTTGGGCTTCTTCCGGGGAAAGTTCGTGTACTTTTTTACATGTTTCATCTATTAGCGGTAAAAGAGCGTCAAAATTCACTCCGGTTCCCTCTAATAGCTGCTTTGCGCAAGCATAGCAATGGTTTGCGAAGTTTGAGGCAAACACAGCAGCAAGGTGCATTTTTTTCCTGCTTTCAGAGTTCAATACAGTTACGGGGTACGTTGATGTTTTTATTGCAATACTTTGCAATAAAGAAGTGGCATGATCGTTGCTGCCTTCAATAAAAAGAGGAACTTCTTCGAAATTCAAATTGCGTTTTATGCTGAAAGATTGTAGGGGGTATAGTACGCCGAAGGATTTTGCCTTGTTTTTGAAAACATCAATGGAAACGCTTCCCGACGTATGTACAAAAAAGGAGTTTGGAAAAATGGCATATGCTTTTTCAAAAACATCAGAAATGGCATCATCTTTAACGGAGATTATAAACAATGATGCCTGCGCGTTTACATTATCAAAGCTGTTGTATGATTTGCACCGCAATATTTTTGCCAGTTCGTCTGCCCTGTTTTTATGCAAGCTGTAAACGCCCGTGGGAACAAATCCCGCTGCCTTCAAAGCTTGCGACAGATGCCATGCCACATTTCCTGCACCGGCAATAAAAAAAGTTTTGCAATCTTTCATTGTTCAGAATCTGACAATATTGATTTTTCCCCAATTTGTTTCTTGTTATTATGCGCCGGCAGATTTGCTTGTACGGACTTTACATAATATAGAAAAAAAGACGGCGTTCGGTCTGTTGGTATCATTGAATATTGTATTGGTATATGGCAAAATTAGCCATAATTACTGTATCTCCCAAAAAACTATCATGGGCTTATAAGAATAAGAAAAGCATTTGACAATAAAAAGGATATATTTTGTTAGGTTTTGCAACAATTTCTTTACCTTTGTGTAGTTTTTAATATGTATAAAATGAAAATATCAATTATAGGCGCGGGGAATATGGGCGCATCGATTGCCTGTGGACTTGTTAAAGAAAAGGCGTTAGAGATTATGGTTGCAAATCCCACAAAAGGGAAATTGGAAAACTTGAAAAGGGCTCATTCGGAAGTAGCCATAACTACAGACAACCGCAAGGCTGCCGAGTGGGCTGATGTTATAATTATTGCAGTGAAGCCATGGGTAGTACATACTGTTATTTCCGAAATAAAACCCTGTTTGCATACAGGCAAACAATTGGTGTCTGTTGCTGCCGGCGTTAGTATGAAGGAAATATTTTCTTGGCTTGACAACGTATGCCTGCCTGTATTTCGTGTAATACCAAATACGGCATTAAGTGTTGGAGACAGCATGACTTTTATTGCAAATAAAAATGCGAAAGAGCAAGAACTCGAGGTAATTGTTTCTTTATTTGCTAAAATGGGCAAAGTAATGTGTGTTGACGAAAAGGAAATACCCGCTTGCATGGCTCTTGCTTCGTGCGGCATTGCGTATGCCATGCGTTACGCAAGGGCAAATATGGAGGGGGCGATAGAATTGGGGGTAAAGCCGGCCCAAGCTCTTGAAATAATAGAACAGACTATGATTGGAGCTGCCAGGTTGCTGGAGAAATCGGGTAATCATCCCGAAGCTGAGATAGACAAAGTTACAACTCCGGGCGGATTGACAATAAAAGGCATAAACGCTTTAGAAGAAAATGGGTTTACTACAGCTGTCGTTAAAGCATTAAGAGCATCTGTATGAAAAAAAGGATAGTGGTAAAAATCGGCACTAACGTGATTACACGCCCTGACGGCAATATCGACATAACACAAATGTCCTCGTTGGTGGATCAAATAGCCGAGGTTTATAATTCCGGGTGTGAGGTAATAATAGTTAGCTCCGGGGCTGTGGCTTGTGGCAGAAGCCTGGTTGGCGAAAACGAAGAAGAATTGGACAGCCTTGACCAAAGACAACTGTTTTCGGCCGTAGGGCAAGCAAAACTTATTGACCTTTATTATACGCTTTTCCGCGAGCATGGGATTACGGTAGGACAGGTTCTTACAACCAAAGAAAGTTTGGCCGGGAAAAAACAGATGGCAAACCAGCATAATTGCATGAACGTCATGCTACGTAACAAGATAATCCCCATTATAAACGAAAATGACACTATTGCAATAACCGAACTGATGTTTACGGATAATGATGAACTGGCTGGTCTTGTGGCGAAAATGATGAATGCAAACCTGCTGTTGCTTCTAACAAACGTGGACGGCATATTTGGAATAAAGGATGACGGTTCGCTTGATGCAGGGAATTTGATTAGGGAAGTGCATAAAGGCGATGATGTTGAAAAAAACATTCAAAAAAAGAAATCTTCGAGAGGGCGTGGAGGTATGATTTCAAAGGAAAGCGTAGCTGCAAAATCGTCTGCCGAAGGAATAGAGACTTATATTGCAAACGGCAGGAGAAGGAATATTATTTGCGATTTGCTAAATAACCCTACCGAAACACCTTCGACACACTTTATACCTTGTAACCAATGATTGAGGAACTACTTGAAAGAGCGAAATGCGCTTCGGAACAATTGAAAATGCTGTCTGCGGACAAGATAAACAAAGTTCTTTTGGATATTGCCTACTTGTGCGAGTCCAATAGTGATTTTCTTTTGGCAGAGAACAGAAAGGATTTGTCTTTGATGGAGCGCAACAATGCGCTTTTTGACAGGTTGAAACTTACAGATGAGAGATTGGAAGGCATTTCTTGCCAAATAAGAAAACTTGCGGAATTACCCTCGCCGCTTAATCGCGTCTTGCATCATGAAGTCCGCCCCAACGGTCTTGACATTTCAAAAATCAGTGTTCCTTTTGGCGTGATAGGCATCATTTACGAGGCAAGACCCAATGTTACTTTTGATGTTTCTGCAATTTGCCTGAAATCGGGAAATGTCTGCGTGCTGAAAGGCAGCCATAATGCAGATTACTCAAATAAGGCAATAGTGGCTTTGATACACGAGGCACTGAAAAAGAATGGAGTGCCCACGGATGCGGTAACTCTTCTCCCGGCTTCGCACGAGGCTACGAAAGAAATGCTCAAAGCAGAGGAATACATAGACCTTATAATCCCGCGAGGTGGGAGGAACTTGATAGATTTTGTAAGGCATAACGCTACGGTAAATGTTATTGAAACAGGCGCAGGAACTTGCCATATATATATGGACAAATATGGAGACAAGGAAAAGGCGGCGGCTATAATATGCAATGCCAAAACACGGCGAGTCAGCGTATGTAATGCCTTGGATTGTTTGCTCATAGACAAGTCAAGACTTGCAGACTTGAAATATTTGTGCAAACCACTGGAAGAAAAAGGAGTATCTGTTTATGCAGATGAACAAGCCTATGATGCCATGAATGCAGTTTATGACAAATCTTTGCTTAATCACGCAACAAAAGAATGCTATGGCAAAGAGTTCCTTGATTATGCACTGGCAGTGAAAACCGTATGTGGAGTGGAAGAGGCGGTTAGCCATATACGTTGTTACGGTTCAGGGCATAGCGAAGCCATTATAACCGAAAATAAAGAGAGGGCCGATTATTTTCTTTCGTCGGTAGATGCGGCGTGCGTGTATCTTAACGCTCCAACATCATTTTCGGATGGCGGAGAATTCGGCTTGGGGGCGGAAATAGGAATATCTACGCAAAAACTCCATGCAAGAGGACCTATGGGGCTTGAAGAGCTTACTACGTATAAATGGATAGTCAAGGGCGAAGGACAAATTCGACCATGATGTTCCTCCATGTATGAATTTATGGAGGATGAAGCGCGACGGTTCTTTTAACCGACTGTTTTATAGAAAGTTAACCGCACTTGGCTTTGTTTTGTATGTTCTTGTTTTTCAGAGATTTATACTGAGAAAAACTATGTCTGATGTAGTTTGAATTACTTCAGACATAATATTTTCTACATAGGACATAGTTTTTGCTCTTTCTGATATATTTTTTTCCTACAAATAATCCGGCGTTTTATTACGGCATCGTTTTTTGTTTTTGTATTTTTGTATGTGAAAAATAGAGGTAGAATTAATCTCTTTGTTTTTAAGCAATTCACAAGAAACAGGTTTTATGTATTACGTAAAGAAACGCATGGAAGTTGCTATGGCACATCAGCTTACGCTCCCATACGAAAGCAAGTGCAGTCGCCTTCACGGTCATAATGCGATTATAACGGTTTACTGTTGTTCGGAAGAGCTAAACGAAAGCGGAATGGTGGTAGATTTCAAAAAAATAAAGAATGTCGTGGAGGATATGCTCGATCATCGCGTGATAAATGATGTAGTGAAGTTTAACCCGACGGCAGAAAATCTTGCACGCCACATTTGCAACAGTATTGATAAGTGCTACAAGGTTACGTTTCAAGAAACAGAGGGCAACGTGGCTTGCTATATTAAGGATAATGTAAAGGATTTGGAATTTTAAGAAGTATGAGCAAGCGCTATAAAGTAAACGACATATTCTATACCCTTCAGGGTGAAGGTTATTATACAGGTGTACCTGCGGTGTTTATTCGCTTTGCAGAGTGCAATTTGAAGTGTGCTTTCTGCGATACGGACTTTAAGGAAAGCTTGGAAATGACACTTGCTGATTTGGAGATGACGTTGGGGCAATATCCTGCCAAGCATATAGTTCTTACCGGAGGCGAGCCTTCGTTGCAGACAGATGCAGAATTGTTGGATATGCTTCATGGTGAAGGATGTTATGTTCAGATTGAAACAAATGGTACAAACACATTGCCTCAGGGCATAGATTGGATAACCATGTCTCCAAAATCTTTATCGCCGAAACTGCAAGAATGCGATGAGTTAAAGGTAATATACGAGGGGCAGCCCTTGGAACGCTATTTTTCCATAAAAGCGAAGCACTACTTTTTGCAACCTTGTTCAAGCGGAGACGTTAATAATGACAGAGATATTACCCTATCAACAGTTGATGCTTGTTTGAAAGATCCGCGTTGGCGTCTTTCGTTGCAAGTGCAAAATTATATTGGCATAAAATAGCATTTATTGCGGTCTTGTATAACACAAAATAGAAAAGAAATCCCATACGGAAACGCCCACAAACAGGCATTGCGGATAATTTTTTCTGAAAAACAAGCTCCCGTAAATCAAACAAGGATGGTTTCGGGGTTATGTTTTTCTAAAATAAAGGTAGCATAAAGGGTTGAATTCCAAACAAGGAATCCAACCCTAATTTTATCCCGGTTGAAAACTTTTATCGGACCGCAATAACAAAAAACGAGAACGGCAAGATAAAAAGAGAAGAAAAATTATCCCTTAGCAAAGAGCCTCTATCTCTTTTACAAATTGCTCTCCTAATTTTTGTGCCTCCTCAGCGGTGTGCGCCTCGCTGTAAACACGGATTATCGGCTCTGTATTACTTTTACGCAAATGAACCCATTTGTCTGCAAAATCTATTTTTACACCATCTATTGTTGTTACATTGTCGCCTTGGTACTTTTCCCTCATTTTTGCGAGGACCTTATCGGGATTGACACCAGCTCCAAGCTCTATACGGTTTTTTGCCATTTCATAGCGCGGATAGGTGTTGCGTATTTCAGAAGTTTTCTTTCCCTGCTTTGCAAAATAAGTCAATATTAATGCAATGCCCACCAATGCATCACGTCCATAGTGCGCCTTGGGATAAATCACCCCGCCGTTTCCTTCGCCACCGATAACAGCCGATACCTCTTTCATTTTTGCAACGACATTGACTTCTCCCACAGCCGCCGGATAATATTTACATCCGTATTTTTCCGTTACATCTCTAAGTGCCCGCGTGGAAGAAAGGTTTGAAACTGTGTTGCCCGGCGTATTCTGCAACACATAATCTGCAACAGTTACCAAAGTGTACTCTTCGCCATACATCTTTCCTTTTTCGTCTATAAGGGCAAGCCTGTCTACGTCCGGGTCAACAACAAACCCAACATCATATCCCCCATGAGACATCAGCTTCATTATATCTCCCAAATTCTTTTCCAAAGGCTCGGGATTGTGTTTGAAATCCCCTGTCGGCTCCAAATACAGACCGTTTACAGTTTCAACGCCCAATTGTTCCAACAATTTTGGCAAAATCACACCGCCTACACTGTTTACCGTATCAATTGCCACACGGAATTTTGCCTTGCGTATAGCTTCGACATCAACCAAGTTTAATGATTTCACCAAATCTATGTGCTTTTGATCATACGATGCATCTTCCCTATATGTGCCAAGGCTGTCAACATCTGCATATATAAAATCACCTTCATCGGCAAATCTGACCACTTCAGCCGCTTCGTCTTTGTTCAAGAACTCGCCTCTTTCGTTTAACAGCTTCAAGGCATTCCACTGACGAGGGTTGTGGCTCGCCGTTATTATGATTCCTCCATCGGCTTTTTCCATTGTTACCGCAAGTTCCGTTGTTGGGGTTGAGGCAAGTCCTATGTCAACTACATCATATCCCATTCCGATGAGAGTGCCGCAAACAATCTTTGAAACCATAGGACCTGAAATTCTAGCATCACGTCCTACAACAATTTTGTTTGTTCCATTATTCACCACTTTACGCCGCAACGTAGCGTAAGCAGACACAAACTTTACTATATCAAGCGGATTAAGCGTATCTCCGGGCTTTCCGCCTATAGTTCCCCGGAAACCGGATATACTTTTTATCAGAGTCATATTTATTGTATTTTATTGGGCTTTTACGTCAAATACTTTTTTTATAACAACATTACATATCGTTGGTGCTGTTGTGTATGTTACTGTTGTGTTTCCTTTCAATTCCTCAGTTTTTGAGGAGTTACCTATTTTACCTGAAACATTATAAGTGGCACTCAAAGTTATTGTATAACGCCCGGGAGTCTTGGGCAGCTTTATACGGCATGACGGGTCGCTTTTATCGCTATCGTAAAAAACCCCGGACTTGCCGCCGCTCAATTCCGCTTCGTCGCTTGAACAGCTCCAAACATAACTCGTACGATCAAGGCGTTTTCCTTTTTTATATTGAACAGCCGTAACATCTACAGTTTCGCCCACATATAAATCATCCCGGCTGAATTCCATTCCGGAAAAAAGCGGAACAGACACATTGTCCTCCGATTCGGTTGAGCACGATATAAATACAATTGCTGCAAGCGTTGTTACCAGCAGAAAGAAAGCAAAATATCTAAATTTATTCTTCATATTTTTTTTGACTTAAACAGTACAAAGGTAACGAAAAAAAACATCGCTAAGCACCATATACAAAAAAATAAAGCCACATAAACAAAATATCATTCAACGAGCTAAACGAAAAACAATATTATTTTTACATTTGCATACTGACAAATTGTTTAAGCAGGTACTTTTTCAACTACAACAAATATGAGAAGTTTCGCAAGCGACAACAATTCGGGAATATCCCCCGAAGTAATTGATTCCATAAGCAAAGCAAACGTTGACCATGCCCTTGGATACGGCGATGACAAATGGTCGAAAGAGGCCGAAAGGGAAATAAATGAAGCTTTCGGCGGAGACACACAAGTTCTTTTCACATTTAACGGCACCGGTAGCAATTGTCTCGCCCTTGAACTGTGTACAAAGCCCTGGGGATTGATTTTTTGTACCGAAACCGCGCACATAGTTGTTGACGAATGTGGAGCACCTGCAAAAATGACGGGAGCAGCGATAAAAGCATTACCTACCGTAAATGGGAAGCTGACCCCGGAAATCATTAAGCCGCACATTATCGGATTGGGCGAACAGCACCATTCTCAACCACAAGCCATATACATATCACAATGCACAGAGCTTGGTACCGTATATACTCCAAAAGAAATAAGAGACATCACCTCGTTTGCTCATTCATACGGCATGTATGTACATATGGACGGTGCAAGACTCGCAAACGCTTGCGCATTCTTAAATAAAAACCTAAAGGAACTCACAAGCGATTGCGGCGTTGATGTGGTAAGTTTTGGCGGTACAAAAAACGGTCTTATGATAGGCGAATGCGTTGTTGTATTAAACGAAAAATTAAAAAACAACGCTATTTACATTCGCAAACAAAGTGCACAATTAGCTTCCAAACAAAGGTTCCTCGCATGCCAATTTTCTGCATACCTTAAAAACGATTTATGGCTGAGAAATGCAAAAAATGCCAACAAAATGGCTGCGATACTTCGTGCTGAATTGGAACAAATGCCTTTAATAAAGTTCACACAGCCTACAGAAAGTAACCAACTATTCCTTACAATGCCACGCGAGGCAGCAAACAACTTAGCTGCAAAACAAGCATTCTTTTATTGGAATGAGTACAAAGGAGAGATACGTTTTGTTACTTCGTTTGACACTACAAAAGAGGATGTTTACGCGCTTATAAGAGACATTAAAGATTCTATGTATTAAAAGAGTTGTATCTAAAATTTATGCATAATAAAAAAGTGCAGGACTTTTTGCCCTGCACTTTTTATATAACTTCGAAATTCAAGCTTTAGTTTCCTCGGCAGGAGTAGCCGGTTGTTCTTCAGCCGGAGCTTCGGTTTCCGCAGCTTTTGCTGCCTCCTCGGCTTTAGCTGCCGCAATGCTGGCTTTTTTCTCAGCCACGCGCTTTGCTATTTCCTCATTTACCTTTACTTCTGCCTCACGGCGTTTTGCATCAACACTACGTTTGTCTGCCTGAAGTTTCGTTACAACTGCGTTTATGCGCGCTTCTTTATCAGCCTTCCATGCATCAAAACGTTTTTGTGCCTCTGCCTCGTCAAACGCTCCTTTTTTTACTCCTCCACGAAGATGCTTCATCATCATCACTCCTTCGCGTTTGAGAATGTAATTTGCCGTATCAGTAGGCTGCGCGCCAACCTCAACCCAATAAAGAGCGCGGTCGAAATTCAGCTGTATTGTGGCAGGATTCGTATTAGGATCGTAACTGCCAAGACGTTCAATAAACTTTCCGTCACGCGGAGCTCTTGAATCAGCCACCACCACCGTGTAGTGAGCATAGCCTTTACGGCCGTGGCGCTGTAATCTGATTTTTGTTGCCATATTTTTTATTATTTGATTTTGAACACGCCGCTAACACGTAGCAGCACTGCAAAATTACGAATTTACTTTTATATACGACACATTATTGCAAAGTTTTATAGACGACCGTATTCCTTGGGCTTTACAACAGACATCTTTACAAATACAACTACAAGCAAAACATATACAACAAGAGACACTATTTCGCTTACCGGATTTGCAAGCCACGATTTCATCACAAGGTTAATACCTCCGAACCTTAGCGCCGCACTTACAACTCCCATCAAAGCACCGCCGGCAATAAAACCTGAAGCTATCAACGTTCCTCGTTCGTTGTAAGCTTTGCGCAACTTTTCGTCGTTTGAGCGATTGTTCACATACCAGCTTATAAGTCCGCCGACAAGCAGGGGAAGGTTAAGTTCCAAAGGTATAAACATACCCAAAGCAAAGGCCAAAGCAGAGACATTAAACAATGTTAGCAAAATAGCAATAAGGCATCCTATTCCGTAAAGAAGCCATGGTGCACTGCCACCACTCATCAACGGCTCTATAACGGCTGCCATTGCATGGGCTTGCGGTGCGGCCAAAGCGTCTCCTGTAAAACCATAAGTCTTGTTAAGAACAATCATAACTCCACCCACCGTTACTGCGGCAACAAGCGTTCCTAAAAATTTGAAAGCCTCCTGTTTTGCAGGCGTTGTTCCTAACCAATAGCCAATCTTCAAGTCGGTAACAAAACTTCCGGCCATCGACAAGGCCGTGCATATAACGCCGCCCATAAGAAGCGAAGCTACTATGCCCCCTGTCCCTTTCAACCCTACTGCCACCATTATTATGGAAGACAATATCAACGCCATTAATGTCATGCCCGATACCGGGTTGCTGCCCACTATGGCTATGGCATTAGCTGCAACGGTTGTAAAGAGAAAAGCTATTATTGCCACAAGTAATATACCGGCCATGGCATATACTATGTTTCCCTGCATGGCACCAAACCAAAAGAACAGGAATATAGCCAACAGCGTAACAACTGTGCCTATCACAATTAATTTCATTGAAATGTCCCGTTGCGTACGCAACACTGCATTGCCATCGCCGCCTTTTTTCTTCATTTCTCGTCCGGCAAGAGATATGGCACTTGCTATTATTTTGCGACTCTTTATTATGCCAATAATACCGGCCATGGCTATCGCGCCTATACCTATGGAACGTGCATATGAAAATATCTGCTCAGGAGTAGCCACCGCAGCCGCCACGCCTTCTGATACCTGCAAATCAGGGAAAACTACAGATATTAAAGGTACAATAAGCCACCACACTATCAACGAACCGGCGCAAATTACCACAGCATACTTCAAACCTATAATATATCCCATGCCGAGAAGTGCTGCACCCGTATTTATTTTGAAAACCAGTTTGGCCTTATCGGCAACGGTCTCTCCCCAAGCACAAACACGGCTTGTAAAATTCTCATTCCATAGTCCGAAAGTAGCGACAACAAAATCGTACAAACCTCCTATTATTCCGGATTTCAATAGCAGCATAAGGCTTCCGCCTCCCTTTTGACCGGAAACCAGTACCTGTGTTGTTGCTGTGGCTTCGGGAAACGGATACTTCCCATGCATTTCCTTGACAAAGTATTTTCTAAATGGTATTAGAAATAAAATTCCCAATGCTCCACCCAAGAAAGATGCAAGAAAAACCTTCACGAAATCAACGGATATGTCGGGAAACTTTGCTTGTAATATATACAATGCAGGAAGAGTGAATATCGCTCCTGCAACCACACTGCCGGAACATGCGCCTATGCTTTGTATTATTACGTTTTCTCCCAACGCCCCCTTGCGTTTTGCAGCGCCGGATATGCCTACTGCAATAATGGCTATAGGTATTGCTGCTTCGAACACCTGCCCTACCTTCAAACCAAGATATGCCGTAGCCGCAGAGAATATGATAACCATAACCAATCCCCAAATCACAGCCCAAGGCGTTGCCTCGAGCGGAACCGTCTCGGGGGGCATTATCGGTTTGTATTCTTCTCCTTTTTTTAATTCTCTAAAAGCGTTTTCTGCAAGTTTAATTTCCTGTTCTCCCCTTACATTCGGGTTTTCAAAATCGTTGTTCATTGCCGCAAATCATTTTATTAGGCAAAGTTAATATAATACGGCAAAACTAACATTTATCATGCACATATTATTTATCCTCATTTGATTTTTTCCATAATCGCAAAAAGCACTATTTCAAATAACGTACATGCAGAAACCGATACAGCGAACCATGATATAGTTTTGCTTCATACAGAAAATCTTTCCGGAAATCATACTATTATCCTGCAAAAAATTATGTCTGATATAGTTTTTCCTACATCAGACATAATTTCAACTATATCGGACATAGTTTTTTTATGTCCGCATATTTTTGAAAGTACGCAATAAAGTGCTTAAACAGACAAAAACGGCATTATATATTTTGACACATATGCCTGCAAAGCTATTTTGGCCTCTTCCAACTTGTCACTCCAAATTTTAATACTGTTCTCCCCTATCTTGTCCGTAATATACTTGACGGCCATAAAGGGTATCCCTTCTTCGCCACAAACCATGGCTTGGGCAAAAGCCTCCATGTCAATAACGTCGCCCACAACATTTGTTCCGTCTGTAACGAAGTCATCTCCCGTGTTTACTATAAAATCACCGTAATTTTCCACACCGGCAATCAAAGAAGGAACACGCGCTGCGTGAGCTGAAATTATATTGCATTTAACTCCTTCTATTTCCAGCGGTGCCAAATCACGGTCATAAAAATGCCTTGAAACAATTATATCACCAACCTCCAAATTAAGCGTCCCGGCAGAGCCAATATTCACAACCATTTCCGGCTTAAATTCCAATAAGGCCTTGGTAAGCGCATAAGCGGAGCACGCTTTGCCCACCTTGGTTGTAATAACTTTTACGCCTTTGCTTTCAGGTATGTAAAATCTTTCTTCAGGCAAAGCTATGGTAAAAAGTATTCTCTTCATTGAATTTACTTTTTTGCAACCGTTCTTAAAATAAAATCTGTTGCTATATTAACTGCACGATATACGTTTTGCGAGAACCCGTGGTCAAACCCATCCAGAATATACAATTCGCTTGATTTCCAAATATCATGGTAACGCTCACCATACGTATAAGGTACAATTCTGTCAGCATTGCCATGTATTATACATGACGCCCCCGCATACTTGGCCGAAGTTTCATATATCGGCAAATCGAACGCAGTGCGGATATAGTCGCCACCAAGCCTGTTCTCCCCTATCTGCACGAACTCAGGTGGATCTGTCGGATTATAATGCACCCCGAAAGTGTTTCCGCGTATGACATCATCACGCAACACGGCTGCCGGAGCAAGCAACACAACACCCTTTATTTTTTCCGTACCCAGTTCCCCGGCAGCCATGCCGGCCACTACTCCTCCTTGAGAGTGTCCCACCAAAACAACATCCGAAACATAGGGCAATGTCTTAATATACTTATACACGAATTTTGCGTCTTCAACTTCGTTTGGGACTGTCATTTCCGAAAACTCGCCTTCGCTTTCACCATGCCCGTTAAAATCAAAACGAATTGAAGCAACCCCGTTATTCATAAGGGAGTCGGCCAATAAACGAATTAAATAACTGTTTTTGTCTGCGTTAAAACCATGCATAAGAATGGCCATAGGATATTTTTCGCCCGGCTTTGCTTTGGGTCTTTGGATTATGGCAGACAGTTTTCCTTTGCTTCCGCCAATCAATACTTTTTCTGTTATGCCCTCGGGCTTATCGGTTTTTCCGAATAATTCCGTCAACTTTTTTTCAAGTTTATACGAAAGCACCGTTGACAAAACCACCTTTCTTTCTTTATCGATAAGAAACAATGAAGGAATCCATTTTACGCCATAGTCTTTTGAAATTTTCGTTTCGCGAAACTTTACAAGTTCACTACCCTGAGGATACACGATTTTATATTTTTGCAAAGCCGCTTTCCATTTTTCAACATCGGTATCAAACGACACGCCAACAAATTCCACGCCCTTACCATGAAAGTTATTGTACATGCGCTGTATTTCAGGAATATCTTTGCGGCAATCCGGACACCATGATGCCCAAAAATCCAACACCACATACTTTCCCTTGAAATCGCTTAATTTCAAACTTTTCCCATCCGGACTTCTTAATTTGAAATCCGGGACCTGTTCTCCTTTTTTCAACAGTTCCGATGCGTATTTAACATCGGGATCGTATGTAACCTGCGCCGCAACTACACTTGCAAGCATTGCAAAAACAAGCACAGCCACAATATGCCTTATGAGCTTTATAATCTTTACACACATAAAATTAATTACGTATATATCCCGGAAACTATTGGTTTGAATGTTTCATTTTAATAAGTTCCAAAAACTCTGCTCTTGTTTTGGACTGATTAAAAGCTCCGGTAAAATCGCTCGTTACAGTAACCGAATGCTGTTTTTCCACTCCACGCATTTGCATACACATATGCTGAGCCTCGATAACAACCATTACACCCAGCGGATTTAAAGCTTCCTGAATGCAGTTCTTTATCTGACACGTCATCCTCTCTTGAACCTGCAATCTGTGGGAAAATATGTCAACAACACGGGCAATCTTACTTAATCCCGTTATATATCCATTTGGAATATATGCCACATGCGCCTTTCCATAAAAAGGCAGAATATGGTGTTCACACAAAGAAAAAAAATCTATGTCCTTAACAACAACCATTTGGGAATAATCCTCTTTAAACTTTGCTGCGTTAAGTACATCCTGCGGATTCATTCCATACCCGCTTGTTAGTTTCTGCAAAGCCTTTGAAACGCGAAGCGGAGTTTTCTGTAGTCCCTCACGGGAAACATCTTCTCCTATAAGTTCCAATGTTCGCTTTACATTGTCTTGTAATTCTTGTTCGATACGTTGTTGCGATAAATTTTCCATTACAAAATCTTAACCTTACTCTTCAACCTCGCTTCGGTATGAAACCAAAACAGCCGTCTTTACGACAATAACCCCGGAAAAAATTTTCAATTGCTTTATTTTATGCATAAACGCCACAGCCTGCTCTTCTGTTCTGAAATCCCCTGCACGGCATACCCAACGCGGTGGATAGAAATGTGTATATACCGGCACTTTTGGGAAAAAGCCCTTAAAACGGTGCGCTGTTTTCTCCGCATCTTTACGCGAGCTTCGCGAATTGCTTCCGGCATATATCTGAACACGATAGCCGTTAACCTTATAACGTCTGATCTTGGCGGGGGTCGATTTGGCTGAAGCATCGGAACTGTCTGTAATTATATTGTACGCATAACCGTTCTTTTGGCTTCTATCGGATTTGGAATTTATGTGGTTTGCTTTATTTTTTTTCTGCTTTTTCTCTATTATGGTATCATTATTTACAAGCTTGGTAAGACGAGAATCTTGAACAATATCAACTTTGCCCCAGCCTTCTTTTGTTTCACGAACCTTTTCCACAAAATTACTTTGTGCAAATATCGTCAAGGGCAGCAAAAAAGCAAACAATATTAGTCGTCTTTCCATATAATTCAAAATACCGCTCCTTGCAACCTTCAAATCACAAGGAGCGGCGATATATGTTTTGTTTAGTTTTTACTTTTTCCAAGCGTCAATAATGCCTTTGAAATCAGAAGCCTTCAACGAAGCACCTCCGATAAGTCCTCCGTCTATGTCTGGTTTGCTGAAAAGCTCCGCAGCATTAGACGGTTTGCAACTACCTCCATACAGAATTGTTGTGTCATCTGCTGTTGCACTATCGTATTTAGCTGCAACTATTGAGCGAATGTATGCAAGCATTTCTTCTGCTTGTTCTGCCGTTGCTGTTTCGCCTGTGCCAATAGCCCAAATCGGTTCATAGGCAAGAACTATGTTTTTCCATTCTTCTTTTGACAGATTAAACACAGAACCCTCCAATTCTGCCTTCACGACTTCGTTTTGTTTGTCGGCCTTACGCTCATCAAGAGTTTCACCACAGCAAAAAATCACCTTCAAGCCATTCTTCAAGGCCAACTGTACTTTCTCTTTGAGGATTTCAGCTGTTTCCCCATAATACTGGCGGCGTTCCGAATGTCCCAATATAACATATTGCGCACCCGTGCTTTTAACCATTTCGGCAGACACCTCGCCTGTGTAAGCTCCTTTTTCCTTGTCTGCACAATTTTCCGCTCCAAGAGTGACAACATTCTGATCCAAAATATTGGCTACACTTGCCAAATGAATAAAGGGGGTACAGATAATTACACCGCAATTGGGCTTATCTGCCTTACAAACCTCATTTATTTCTTTCGCCAAAGCCACTCCTTCTTGCAGGTTCTTGTTCATTTTCCAATTCCATGCGACAATCTTTTTTCTCATTGTATATTTAGTTAAACCCGCCTTTTTTGTTTTGCGTCCCTTTTCCTTTCCTTTAGTACGCAACACATCTGCGAAAATAAGAATTATTAGCGGGATAAAAAAGACTGCCGGATATTTTAATGTATCTTTCACGCCATAACTTTTCTTTCCGTAAGTTAGGGATAACTTTTCAAGGTTTGAAGTCAATTGTTCCTCATCCGGCAAACTGTTTTTGCCCCACTTGTTAAGTATTACGCCCGATTTTACAAGAATCAAACCGGGGTTGGAGCGCACCATGGTTTTTAGCAGCACATCGTCTGCCTTATAAAACGGTATAGACATACCCGTCGCATGCAACCATTTGGATATATCCAACGTATCAGATGCCGTAAACCCATATAAATTATAACCATACCTATGGCAGTAATCATACAAATCGACTATCGCGTCAATCACTCCATTGTCTGCATTCTCCATTCTTGGGAAAACCAACCAGAAAGCGTAATTGTTATCATGTATAACTTTATCCGTAACATCATCCTTGCCACTCTCTGTAAATATAGCAAAATCCGTTATTTCCGGAGTATATCCCGCCTTTATCATTCTGGTTTTGGAATCTACGAATTTCCAAGTGCTGTCGGGATAATTATCAAGCTTGAATGTTTTTCTCTTCCCATCTTTTTCAAGCAAATATGTTGTTTCAAAAACCGGAGCCGGAGCATCATCGGGCACGTTCATCGCTTCAGGAATATTTTGCCCCACTCTGTAAGGGCGATAATCCACTATTGGCAGGTAGTGTATTGAATAAAGGCTTACTGTTAATATAAACAGCAGAGAATATAATTGCGCGAGCCACCGATAATCTTTCCGTATAAAAATTTTATACCTTGTAGGACAGACTACAACCACAACCGAAGCTGCAAGTAAAATTATGTTTTTGACAAATGTCGCTTCATTACTTAAATGAACAGCCTCGCCAAAGCATCCGCAATCGCTAACGGCGTTAGTATGCGCCATATATGCGGTTACTGCAGTCATGAACACCATAAGCAGCAATGTGGCTACCGAGGTTATCTTTCTCCTTATGCCCAAAAGCAAATGTACGCCAAGTAGAAATTCCACTGTGCTTTCCGCAACAGAAAGGGCTACTAATGCGGAATTATGCCCTAATAAATTTATTCCTGCAACGGCCAGGTACTCCCCTATTTTAATTCCTCCGCCTATGGGGTCCACCGCCTTTGCGAAACCTGAAAAAACAAAAATTGCAGCCAGCAACAGGCTGCAAATGCACGTTATCACGCCATATATATTACGCCTCTTTGTTTTCATAAATAATTTTTATCAAGGAGAATATGGCGTAATTCATTATATCAAAATAATTGGAGGCAATACCTTCGCTAACCTCCGTTTTCCCTTTATTATTTTCGATTTGCTTTATACGAAACAGCTTCACAAGTATCAAATCTGTCATGGAGCTTACTCGCATACCCCGCCATGCTTCATCGTAATCGTGATTCTTTTTCACCATCAATTCAAAGGCTTCTTGCGCATACCGATCATAAAGCATCAAAGCCCTGTCCTTTGAAATATCCGGCTCTATAGTCGTTCCGAGTTCAATTTGTATTAGTCCTATTATACTATAATTCACCAAGCCCGTAAATTCAGGCACCACCCCTTCGTTAACCAAAGCCACACCGCTTTCTTCTATCTGACGAATGCGTTTTGCCTTGTTTAAAATCTGGTCTGTTACCGAGGTAACGCGTAATATCCTCCACGAGGAGGAATAGTCATTCAGCTTTTGGGAAAACAATTCTCTGCACGAAGCCAATACCTGCTTGTATTGTTTTTCGGTATCACACATAGAGACTCCTTTCATTCGGCATAACGCAATATTTGCCCGGGACGCAAACGCTGTCGCTTGGAAATATGGTTCAAAGAGCACAAACGCTCCACAGACGTTCCCAATTCTGTTGCAATGGAATACAGAGAGTCTCCCTTTTTAACCTTGCGATATTTGATTTCAACAATTGCGTTTTCAGAGCCACTTTCCTTCGATTTTCTTTTTAATTCAGACTGTCCGTTCGTTTCCGAAGAAATCACATTGTTATGAAAAACATAATAGTCGGAAACAATATCCTGGTTTTCAAAATCAAACAACAAAGCCGGGTCTATTGCCTTGCCGAGAAACAAACATTCAAAATGCAAATGCGACCCGGTGGAAATTCCTGTATTTCCGCCAAGCCCTATCGGTTCACCGGCCTTAACCGTTTGATTTTCCTCAACCAATTGTTTGGAAAGATGTCCATACACAGTCTCCAAGCCATTGTTGTGTCTTATTACAACATAATTTCCATACCCTCCTCGTTCGTAATCAACAATCCTCACTTTCCCCGAGAATGCAGCCTTTATGGTGTCTCCAATATAAACCTTTATGTCAAGCCCTTTATGCACCCTTCTAAAAGCGGGACGATAGCCATATCCTGACGTTACCTGCCTTGACGATGTTGGCATACAAAATTTACGCATGTCTATGCGGAAAGAGTCAGGAAAATTCACGCCTTTGTAATTGTGAACCGTTGTATTGTTGAAGTCCGGATAGAGTCCTCTGATTTCTTCTTCGCGCTCTGCATTAAGAAGATGCCTGAGAGACACCGAGTCTGCCGCCTGAACACGCCTATCCACCGGTGCTTGGCGCGCAATCAAGTCTTGCGCCTGCCCCACGGCTGCCAATGAGAAAAAAAACAATATACCTAAAAGTGCTTTTATTTTATATCTTAATACCATTGAATTCGTTGGCCTGAACAGACCTTTAGTTGTTCTTACTTTGCAAATATAAACATTTTATGCGACATAGACGACAAAAGAGCCACAAACATGTCATTATTACAACAAATTAACCTCTGCGATGACTTTGTACCACAACCTATCACGACATTAGCATACAAAATCACTCCGAATTCAAAAACACGCCAATGTACACTGCTTCTTTGACAAAAGCAAATCCTTAACCTTGGGCATACATAATATTACAAACATGAAAGTAGCGTTACACTTAAAGCCGACAGACGGGAAAAGACATATAATGCGTATTTTTCCTTTCGCCGCATTGCGCTTGCTATTACCTGAGCAAAAAGCACTTTGCCCAAAAGCGCATAACTTATATACAAACAGCGCTTTATACCATAGTAGGATCTCGCTGACGATGCCACAGAAGTGCGTTGTAAACAGTGGCTTGTCCATGCCAAAATACAAACTAATTCCTGTATTTTAAGGAGTTGAACTTGGAGGGTTACCGTATCTTTTTAAATGGACAATACCAAACAACAAACCATGATATTATGGAAATCACCAATAAGGAAATCGTTACTTGATTGTTCAAGAGTCCGTTGTTGTGCTTGAACAAATTA
>ERZ808252.1181-NODE-1181-length-20562-cov-3.257571_pt1 | contig 20562 bp, 20 predicted proteins | sample MGYA00521242_ERZ808252 | MGnify/ENA primary metagenome ERZ808252 (study PRJEB31516, sample SAMN03275581) | gut metagenome | biome: mammalia-associated habitat; material: feces | host: Papio cynocephalus | place: Kenya | collected 2012-08-07 ...
GTGCCTTATTTTTATGTTTAAAAGGAGGTGAGATAATGGCATTATTAAATAATTAACAATTATATATACAAGTATAAAACGTGGATGAAAGAGCGTCTGTTTTATGTCATTTGCACCAATCTTCATAGCTCCGAAGAAGGTCATAATAGCAAACAAATATGTAACAAGGGATCTTAAAGAAGCTAGCCTATCGCCCAAAAGCAAACCACAACATACTGCAAATGGAGTTATTAAGGGCATAAGCTTATTCAGTCTTTTATTTAGATTGTTTGCTTTTCTAATTAGTGTTTCTTTCATTTTTTTATCATAATAGATTTGAGAGAATATCTTCCACATAAATAATTGTTATTTTAAAATATAGTCATGATACGAACACAAATCGAAGATAAAGCCCTTTTAGAGCATTTAGAGTCATTGCCAGATGATACGAGAGAAGTTTTTTTAATTGCTAATGGTGAAATAAGATTAAGTGCAGTTGGAACAACGAGAATTGTAAACCAAATGCGAGCAAATCATAAAACAGGACCTGTTGAAACATATGTCTTAGGCCAAGGTTATACTGCAGGTGCCTTACTTTCTTCAGAAGTAAAAGGAAATGATAGAATCCAACTCACTATAGAGTGCTCAGGTCCTATTGGAGGATTAAATATTGAAGCATGGGCATGTGGAGCTGTGAGAGGATACATAGTTAATAACCCAATACCATTATCTGAACCTCTAAAAAGTTTAGATACAAGCCCTCTCTATGGTCCTGGCTTTTTAACAATAACAAAGATACTTGAAGGTTCAAAGACGCCTTTCTCTGGGCAGATAATGCTTGAGTATGGCCACTTAGCACAAGACCTCGCACTCTATTATCAAATATCTGAGCAAACCCCTTCCCTCTTTTCTCTTTCAATTTATTTTGACAAAGAAGGAAGAGTTCTCGGTAGCGGTGGCCTTATGATGCAAGCACTTCCTGAGTGTCCAGAAGATGTACTCACATCACTCCAGAATGATTCAACTACCCTTTCAAACATGGGAAAATGGATTAGCGAAGGAAAGACAGTAGAGGAATATGTCGAAAATTCCTTCAGTAAATATGGCGTACAGCACCTTTCTCACGCTCCAATAGGCTTTTCTTGTCCATGTAATGAAAAAAACTTCGAAAACTATCTTGTAAATCTTCCTCAAAAGGAAAAAGATGAGATACTCAAAGGAGAGTTTCCTTTAGTACTACAGTGCTTCAATTGCGGCACTGAATATAAATTCTCAAAGAGCAAATTGGAAGAGCTCTTTTCGGAGGGAAAATGATTTTTTTTGCAACTAGCGCAGCTAACCAAGGTGACCTTATCGCACTTGAGGCAAAGAAGGCAGGAGCAGACGAAGTAAGGGTTACTCCTAGTGGTGTTGAATTTGAAGGCAGCTTGGAAGTTGGCTATCGATTTACGTTTAATACGAGAATTTCTTCTCGCCTTCTTTTAGGCCTATATGTCGATGACGACATAAGAGATGACAAAGAACTAGAAGAAGCAACAAGTGACATTGCTTGGGAAGAGTTCATTACTCCTGAAAAAACGCTTAAAGTCACATGTACAACTCAGAACTGTAAGTACATATCAAACAGCCACTATGGAGCTTTGAAAGTAAAAGACGGTATTGTCGAAAGAATGAGACAAAAGTTCGATAAAAAACGTCCTAATATTGAAATCCTAGACCCAGATTTTACAGTACATGTACATATTGAAGGAAACACTGTTAAGTGGTATTTGGACTTCTCTGGTGAAAACCTCTCTCTTAGAGGTTATAGAGGCGAGCAGACAGAAGCCCTCTTAAAAGAGCATCTCGCTGCAGCTTTGTTATGTAGAAGTGAATGGAAGAAAAGTGTAGACAACAACGCTCCTCTTCCTCTATATGACCCTTTCTGTGGGTCCGGAACAATTGCCGTTGAAGCTGCCTTAATGGCAACAGATACAGCTCCTGGCCTATTAAGAAAAAAACCTTATCAATTTGAAAAGCTTCCATCTTTCGATAAAGAACTCTTTGATAAAATAGTTGAAGAAGCAGAAGAAAAGAGAAGAAAAGCTTTAGAAGAGAGAGATATCTCTATCTACGCTTCTGACATCTCACGTTTAGCTGTTGAAATAAGTAAAGCCGCTGCATTAAAAGCTGGAGTCTATGACTTCATCTCATTCTCTGTACAAGATTTTACAAAAATAGAAAAAGCTCCTTGCTCAAAAGGTTGTATTGTCACCGATCCTCCATATGGAGAGAGAATGGAAGTAAAGAACATTGATGAACTCTATTCATCAATAGGACTGGAACTTCAAAACGTCTTCAAAGGGTGGAAAGCAACAATACTAACTGGTAATAGTGACTTACTATCCAACATAGATTTAAAACCAGAGCGAACAAACACACTCTTTAATGGTGGTATTCAGTGCCAAGCTGCTCACTACTCTATCTTTACTGATGAAGAAAGAGCGGAGATGATGAGAAAGGCACTAGAGAAAAAAGAGCAAAGGCTTAATACCCCACTCTCTCCTGGCGCACAAATGGCTTATAACAGGTTAATTAAAAATATCAAAGAAATTAAACCATTAATGGAAAAAGAAGGAGTCGAGTGCTACCGCATCTATGATGCAGATATGCCTGAATATTCAGCAAGCATCGATAATTACATGGACAAATGGATTGTCGTTAGCGAATATATGGCACCAAAGGAAATACCCGAAGAAGACACAAAGAGACGCCTTGATGAATTAATTCTTGCAACAGAGAGAGCTACAGGAATTTCTGTAGAAAACATCTACGTCAAACAACGCTCTAGACAAAAAGGAACAAAGCAGTATACAAGACTTGCAACAAACAACAAGATGTTTATTGCTAGAGAAAATGATGTAAAGTTCTTGGTTAACTTTACCGATTATCTAGATACTGGAATCTTTTTAGATCATAGAGTTATTAGAAAGTACATCCAAGACAATTCAAAAGATAAGAGATTCTTAAATCTATTCTGCTATACAGGAACTGCAACATTAAATGCAATCAAAGGTGGAGCTCTTTCAACTGTCAGCGTTGATGCCTCTGCAACGTATTTATCATGGCTCGAGCAAAATCTTATTCTCAATGGATACTCAACAACAATGGGAAACTATCTCTACAAAGCTGACGCTATCGATTGGTTATGGGCAACATATGATAAGTTTGACCTTATCTTCTGTGATCCTCCAACATTTTCAAATAGCAAAAGCAGACGAGATTCATTCGATGTTCAACGAGATCATGTAAGATTAATAAAGGCAGCTGCTATGCATCTTGCGCCTGGTGGAACATTAATCTTCTCAAACAATCTAAGATCATTTAGACTTGATGATTATATTCTAGATAACTATGTTGTTCAGGATATATCAAAGGAAACAATTGGTGATGATTTTAAGAGAAATATGAATATTCATCACTGTTTCTTAATCAAAAATAAAGTGAAGATTAAGATTAGAAGACAACGATAAAAAATGGGCTGCATTAGGCAGTCCATTTTTATTACTAAAGTTCTGTATACTTTTTATTGCTGTTCTTTGCTTTTTCGACAGGATACTTCTCTCTGTTCTTTTTCATCTTATTCCTAATTATTTCATTTAGATCAAAAAAGCCAAGGACAGACGCAAAGTCGATAGCATAAACAATTATGTCAGCCAACTCATCTTTCATGTCATCTATATTAACTAAAGCCTCATCATTATCCTTCCACTGGAAAAGTTCTAGAAGTTCAGATGCCTCTAGCGATAGTGAAATAGCTAAATCCTTTGGGTTATGAAATTGTCCCCAGTTTCTTTCTTTAACAAACTCAATGCATTCATCAATAGTTTCTTTTTTTATATCCATAATAGACCTAAAAGGCTCCGGATATTCCGGAGCCCAATGTAAGCAAAAGAGAGTCTTAGAATTTGAATCCTAAGCCCAATGTAGCTGCAACAGAGAACTCGCCAAAGTTCTTAGGATTCTGGAAGAATAGTCTTCCATAACTTTCAGCAAGAAGTGCAACATTGTCACCAAGATTAATTGAGAATCCTAGAACACCTGTTAGAGCAAATGCAGAATTGAAGCCTAGAACCTGAACACCATTGTGAGCTGTTGTAAATGTATTAGAAGCTAATGAGTAGCCAAGACCAGCACCAAGATAGAACTTAACACCTTCGCCATTAATATAAGCCATAAGCTTAACATCTGCTGTAGCATCAACACCCCAATTCTTGTAGTTAACAAAATAATTGAAATCATGATCTTTAAGTGTTCGATCCTGTGGAATGAATACAAATGAAACATCACTTCTTAAACCAAGTCCGAATGCACCAAGCTTAACAAGGTTCTGTCCTTCGAATCCGATAGATAGACGTGGGAAGATTGTTGGGTTAGTTGTAACAACATCAAGTCCCTTGAAGCCCATCTCTGCGCCAAGAGAGAATAAGAAGTTAGCTCTGCTTTCAGCGACCTTCTTAGCTGCCTTTGGAACTGAAGCAACTGGAACAGATGGCTCAACAGGAGCTTCTGCAACCACAGTCTCTTCGCTCTTTGTTTCTTCGCTAGACTTATTGTCATTAGCCTTGATTTCAGATTGTACAGAAGAAGTTGTTTCATCCTTTACAGTATTCTGGAGAGGAGCAACTGTAGATGCCTTTTCTTCTGCAACAGCTTCAGAAACAGGAGCAACATAATTTTCAAGAGCAGGGAAAAGAGAAAGAACATAGCTCTTGAGTTCTGCATAGTATGTTGGAACATAACCAGAGATAGAGAAAGACTGAGGAAGGAGAAGAACAAAACCATCTTCAACAAACTCGATCTTTGCAACCTCTAATAAGTATGGATACTTAGCACATTCATACTGAGCAAACTGAGCAACATCAGATACAATACCCTTCTCTTCGAGAGTAGACTTAAAGAAGCCATCACACCACTCAGCATCAACTGTATAGCCAAAGAGATTTGAAGATGTTGAATTTAGACCACCCTGTATAGAGAGCAAGTATTCAACATAAGCAATAATTTCAGCTTTGTAGAGTGATACATAAGAATCAAGGTCAAGGGAAGCAGGAACTGTTAATACCATCTTTCCATCTTCTACAGCCTTTACTGTGACATTTTCCTTAAGGAATGAGTACTTGCTATTTTCATATGCAATGAAAGAAGCAATGTCGCCCTTAGTAGCAATATCTAAGTAGCTAACAAACTCTGTACCTGTATATGTATTGCGAATTGTATATCCAAAGAGAGTGAAGTCCTTTTCAATAGTCTCTGGAACTTCTTCAACAGTGACAGTCTCAACTGCCTTCTCTTCTGTTTTTGATGCAGAGAGAAGAGCTTCAACATAGTCTGTTAAGTCAGCTCTGTATGTAGAAACTAAAGTAGCTTCATCAATCATGCCTGCAGCATAGTCAAGTGTAAATCCATCAGAAATAATTGTAGCAGCAACACTCTTAGCTAACTCAGGATACTTTGCTTCTTCATAAGCTAAGAATCCTCTGATATCAGATGCGCTAACGAGGCCCTTTGTTCCAATTGTTGATTCAAAGTGACCATCAACCCACTTGTTCTCGATAGCGTAGCCATATACGTAGAATGTTGTTTCTTCAGCCTTAGCTTCAGCTGAAACAACTGGTTCTTCTACTACTGGCTCAACTGCTGGTTCGACTACAGGCTCAGGTTCAGCAACAACCTCTTCATGCTGAAGAAGTGCATAAGCTGTACTTGTAGCACTCTCTGACCAGTTAATTCCATCATAAGAACACTGTAGATAAAGTGTGTAATCCTGATAAGGATCTAAATCTGTGGCAGAATAAGTATCGGTCTTACCGTCTACAACTGTCCACCCATCTTCTACCTCGCCGTTCAACTGATAACGATAGGCTGTAACATCTGGGTCACTTAAAAGCCATTGCCAGCTTACATTCATTGCTTTTGCAGCAGAAAGAGGCAGAATAACCATTGCAAGAAGTGCAATGATAAAGATAACTTTGGAAAGTTTCTTCATTTTATAAACTCCTGTCTTAGTCGCTATATTAAATCTAAAAGGATTTTCAAGCAATATTATACATCACAACTAAAAAATATTTGGTAAAAAAAGTTACACTTATTTTTTTCTTAACAAAAATAGAAAATGTGAACTTTCTTTTGTTACCATAATAACACTTTATTGAGTAAGCCTTGATTATTGTGAAATAATAGTAGCTATGAACAATAAACATGCTATAGCTGTCTTTTGCGGCTCGACCTTTGGAAACAACCCTATATATATAGAAAAAACAAAAGAGCTTGCTTCTATTTTTTATGATTATTCCATCAATTTAGTCTATGGTGGAGGAAATAGAGGACTAATGGGAGTACTCGCCCACAGTGTAAGCGATTACGGTTTAGAAGTAACAGGAGTACTTCCTAAAGCTATGAATTTTAGTAAGGTAACCGATGGAAGCGCAAAAATGAAGACTATCATTACAGATGATATGCATGAAAGAAAAAGAGTAATGTACAGCCTCTCCGATGGCTTTATCGCACTTCCTGGCGGAATTGGAACAATGGAAGAGCTCTGTGAGATATATACTTGGCGTCAACTTGGTTATACCAACTTTAATGTTGGAATATACAATATTAATGGCTTTTATGATGATTTCTTAAAGCAATTAGACAAAGAAGTAGACGAAGGCTTTATTAATAAAGAGGTAAGAGATTCTTTAATTGTATCAGATAATCCAAATCTTCTTATCAAACGAATACTAGAAGAGAAAAAGGAGTTGCCTTCAAAACTATGAAACAATTCTCAAAAAGAATAAAAAACATAATAAGCGATTATATTTATATTGCCATAGGAACAGCATTAACAGCTTTTGGAATATCTGTATTCATGAATCCTGCAAAGCTTGCTCCTGGTGGAATTTCTGGTATAGGAACACTTATTTATCATATATCAGCAGATTATTTTGGTCACAGTTTAGACCTTGGTTTAATTATGCTTATCCTCTCAATTCCTATTTACCTTCTAGGTTTAGCTTTGTTTGGAAAAGAGTATGGTTTAAAAACCTTGATGGGGACTCTCCTACTTTCTCTCTTTACATCTTTGTTTGATTTGTTGTTTCCCAATGGAATAATTGACTATAGTCGTGACTCTAGCCTGTGGCTCTGTACACTTTTTACAGGATTAACTAATGGAATAGGAATAGGCCTTGTAATGAGAACAGGTTCTAACACAGGCGGAACAGATATCATAGCCCAAATTATTGCTCGCTACACCCCAATTGCTCTAGGTAATGCCCTACTCCTTGTTGATGGAATAATAATATTTATATCAGCTTTTTTCTTTGGCATTGAAAATGCACTTTATTCAATTATCGTTTCTCTTATGATTTCAATAATTATAGATAGAGTAATTGTTCCTTTCGGGACGAACTATGCTAAGAATGTCTTTATAATATCACCTAAAATTGATGAAATCGGAGACTATATTCTAAAAGATTTAAATCGAAGTGGTACAATAATCAGTTCAAAGGGACTCTTCTCAAAAGAAGATAAAGATATGTTAATGACAATCATCCCTAAAAAAGATTTAACTAGATTATCGCGATGCGTTAAGGACCTAGACCCTAATGCTTTTATGGTCATTCAAGACACATACCATGTTTTAGGAGAAGGTTATAATCCTATAGATGTGCTCGCAGATAATAAAGACGTCACCCAAAAGTGACGTCTTCTATTTTACCGATCTATTTTTCCCAAAGCTTTTCGGGATAATAGCCACTTTCAATTTTGGCTCTAAGAGAATCCATTACTGTCTGCTTATCTTCTGGATATGTCATGCCAAACCACTTATCGTTAGAAGAAAGAAGCTTTACAGTGCCTTCACCCTTCTCAATCATTTCAGCAACACCAGATGGAAGTAAGCATTCTTTCTTAGCTTCTGTGATATTTTTAGCTTTGAACTCTTCCCAATAGCGCTCGAAACTCTCAAAAGCCTTTGGAGTAAAACCAAAGAAATTCATTGAAACAAGTTCTTTACCTGTCAAGTACTCTTCTCTATCAGGGAGCGCAGAGACAACACGGCCATCTCTCCAAAAGATTTTAAATGTTTCAACTAATGATGTAAGATAACCATCCTTGCTTTCGCAAATTGCTCTAGTAACAGAACCAGATGGACTCATTGTGTTTTCAAGCACAAAGCCAACCATTGCATGAGTAGTATCATTATTATTAAGAGTAGAAAGATATTTACCCATAGATTCATATGCAGTGCGACCATAGTAGTCATCAGCATTTACGACTGTAAATGGGGTCTTAACAACATCTCTTGCGCATAAAACTGCATGAATAGTTCCCCATGGTTTTTCTCTATTAACGCTCAGAGCTTTTTCTTTTTCAGTAAGAAGACTATCTTTAGCCTGGAATACATATTCAGCATCCATGTTTCTAGCAATTCTATCAAAGAGTCTCTCTCTGAAATCTTTTTCTATGTCTTTTCTTATAATAAAGACGACCTTACCATATCCATTTTTATGTGCATCATAGACACCAAAGTCTAATAAAGTCTCTCCGTGCATGCCAACAGCATCAATCTGTTTTACACCACCATAGCGTGAACCCATTCCCGCAGCCATAACAACAAGTGTAGGTTTCATATCTCCTCCTCCTTTTTATGAGTCAATAAAATCTTATCTCAAAGAGTAGAGACATACAACTCTCGATTTGATGAGTAACAATATTAATCTCTTCTTTGACATTTTTTTAATTTTTGGCGTTTAAATAGTATGGAAAATAAAATTATTACAGAAGACCCTAGAGAAAAGATGGAGAGGCTTGGAGTAAAAGCACTCTCTGACAGAGAGCTTATTATGGTATTACTTGGACAAGGTAATGCCTCTCACAGTGTTGATATCATAAGTAAAGATGTTCTTTCTTTGCTAGACAAGGGACAAGAGATTTCACTTCCCTCTTTAGTTATGATTCCAGGAGTTGGCAAGGCAAAAGCTTCAACTATTCTTGCTTCTCTTGAAATTGGAAGACGAAAGAATAATCGTAAGGCAAAGAAAATCTTGGTTCCTAACGACATTTATCAAGAGATAAGGCACTACGCCGTAAGAGAACAAGAACAACTGATAGTAATGAGCCTTAATGGTGCCCATGAGGTTTTAAACATAAGAGTTGCAACCATTGGGCTCATAAATAAAACAGTTGTTCATCCAAGAGAAGTTTTTGCAGAACCCCTAAAAGAAAGAGCAACAGCTATTGTTATGGCACACAATCACCCGTCAGGAAGCCTAGAACCTAGTTCTGAAGATAAACTTACGACAGACAGAATAGTTAAAGCTGGCAAAATACTTGGAATTTCAGTAATTGATCACATCATATTTTCAAACGAAGGCTATTTCTCTTTCCTTGAGCACGGAGTAATGTATTAGAAGTATTTACTTTTCAGAAACTACCATCGAATAGCAAGTAAAAATGAGCCTGAATGGCAAGTGTTAACCATTGGGCTCATAAATAAAATAGTTGTTCAACCAAAGAAGGTTTTTACTTAGGTGAACTACTCGGTAATTGAATTACCGAGGATTCTCACTAGCTCTCCTAAAAGTATTCTTCAGATTTTTAAAAATCCTTTAAGAACCAATAGAGTATTTTTTACTCCTTCGATATGGCTACGTTCATTACAGTGAGAGGCATAGACGCCAGGGCCAATTAGAGCATGCCTAATATCATGACCAGAAGTGAGAGTTGTTTCAACATCTGAGCTATAATTTCTGTAAATATCAACCTTATAAGAAGCACTCTCTTTCCTTGCTGCTTCAATTAGTTCTGAAACCATATCATAGTTATATGGTCCCCTTGCATCCTTTGCGCAGATAGAGACATCTCGCTCTGTACACTCAAGGCCTAAACCAACACATCCCATATCGATACTAAGAGCATCTTTAACGCCAACAGGAACACTACTAGATCCACCATGGCCAATCTCTTCAAAGACCGTAACATGGAAATGTGTTCTTCTTTCAAGTGTGATTGCATTATCTTTTATGTATTTAGCAAGAGCCATTACAATGCCAACAGAGAGCTTATCATCAAGATACCTACTCTTTATGTAACCAGACTCAGTTACATGGGCATTTGGCCAAAGAGCAATTGGGTCACCAACTGAAATTCCAAGTGCTAATACATCTTCTTTATTCTTTACGTTTTCATCAAGAACGAACTCGAGCATTTCCCAATCTCGAGGAGAGCTATCGAAAGATGTATTAACATGAACAGACGGATTAGGAATTTGGATTGTTCCCTCATATCTTCTATTGTCTCTTGTATATAAATAGCAATTCTCGCCCTCTACTCCAACAGGATGGAGACCTCCAAGCTTAGTCATCCTTAATCGGCCATTTTGCTTTATCTCACTAACCATTGCGCCGATAGTATCGACATGAGCCATCAAAAGTAATCCATTTGTACTGTCTTTTCCTCCGAAATCAACAATTAAGCCACCTTTAATAGTTCTCTTTGTTTCGTAGCCCATACTCTTAAATTCGCTTTCGACAAACTCAATACACTTCTTTGTATATCCTGTAGGACTATCTATAGAAAGAAGCTTCAACGTCTCTTCTACAGCGCAATCAACATATTTTTTATCCATAATTCACCTCAAAATAATGCCTCTATCTCTAGAGGCATCATACAGAAAATTCTATTTCTTAGAAAATATTAACAAGAACAGAAAGAGCAACTTTTCCCTGCTTGAAAGATTCAAGATTCTTCATATCATTACCCTTTAAATAATCAATAATTGTAGAGAATGGAATCTTGTAATCAGCACTTAAGCCAAGGCCACCGATGTTAACACCAACTGCAGCACGAGCTAAAAGCTGAGAATTCTTTAAGACATCAAGTGTCTTTTCGATAGGCTGATTGTCAATAAGAACATCACCAGATGTGCTTACTTCAACAGGAAGTGAATAGCCTGCACCAAGTGCAAAATCAACAACCTGTAAGTCTAAACGAACGTTAGCAGTTAAAATTGTATTGTAAACACGGTTCTCGCCATTCTTTCCAAATAAAACGTTAGCAGCAAGGCCAAATGCACCAAGGTTTAATCTTGCATCTGCACCAAAATCGTAGTTTGATACTTCCTTGTAAGAATCTAAAGAAGTAATATCACCTCCAAAACGTCCTGTAGCACCAACCTGTAAAACAGTTGCGAAAGCTGATGAAGCAACAAGTCCTAATACTAATAATATAGCTAAAATCCTTTTCATTTTGTCTCCTTTCTATGGTTTGACCCATAAAATATACGAGTTATTATATACATAAAAAGGGATTAATGTCACAAAAAGTTACAATTTAACCTGTAATTTCAACATCAAACTGTCTAATAATGTCGATAACTTGGCCCATATCAAGCTTCGCCTTGTATAGTTCCGATTTGTTTTCGCTAAGGCGTATAGAGACCAGGGTAGAGTTTTTAAGAGACAAAAAGGAAAGTGGTGTATTAAAAAATGAAGATCTAGTTAGATCTGTCTCCTCTATCTTTACATTCTTTGTTTTTATAGAAGAAAAAGAAGAGTCAGTAAAAGATGAAGAGAGAATAGAGAAATCAGAACAAAATGACTCATCTAAAGAAAAATAACGTGCAACAGAGTCTTCTATTCTTACATTCTTTACAGATGCATTATCCATCATTGTTCCTGTGAATAAGCAATTTGAAAAAGTGATGTTGCGAAGTGCCGCTTTCGAAAAAGAGGAAGAAAGAAAATTACAACCATTAAAGACGGTATTTGTTATTACTGCGTCAAAAAAGCATGCAGAAGAAAAATCACAAGAGGTAAAGACACTATCACTTATGGAATAATATGAGAAATCTTGGCTAACAAAACCAGCCTCATTCTCATCGACGTATTCAATAAGCTTGTTTGTGAAATCGACTATCACCTTGAATGGCGATCCTTCAGTACATCAACAACATCAGAAAGTGTACAATCTTTCTGAGCTAACAAGACAAGGTAGTGGTACATCAAATCAGCAGCCTCTCCTAAGAAAAGCTCCTTGTTGTTATCTTTACTAGCAATAACAAGTTCGACAGCTTCCTCACCCGTTTTTTGTGCAATTCTATTTAAGCCACGAGAAAAAAGATGGTTAGTATAACTACCTTCAACAGGATTAAGTCTTCGATCCTGAATAACAGACTCAAGGTAGAACAAAAATTCAGGCGAAGAGAAATCTCCAGGTTGATTGTCTTCTCCAAAACATGTATCAGAGCCAGTATGACAGACAGGGCCAGTTGGCATAGCCTTTACTAAGAGAGTATCGCCGTCGCAATCGACAAGTATTTCTCTAACTTTAATGTAATTTCCACTGTTCTCGCCCATAACACGAATGCGCCCTTTACTGCGAGAATAAAAGGTAACGAGCCCACGCTCTAAAGTAAGCGTATATGCTTCCTCATTCATAAAGCCCACAGTTAAAACATTTCGTGTAACAGCATCCTGGACAACAGCAGGAACTAAACCATCTTTATACTTTGAAAAGTCGATTGTCATTTTACCCTCTTGTAACAGTATCTTTTTTTTTATTTTTCCTTGTCAACATTTGTTCAAACAGCATATTTCAAGGGAAAAATGGTCTCAAACAAAAAAATAGCCAAAATAAAGAAGATACGTTCAGTTCAGAATAGAATGATTAAACTGCACTCCTTTCTTTATCAATGTATTTGTTTAAAATAAGCAAAGTCGTAGTCGTAAATAAAACGCACAAAACAGCCATAGCCATTCCAATTGAAACACTTCCTTGTTCAAACTCTCGTACAATATATGTAGAGACTACAAGTGTATTAGGAGGTGCTATTAAACTTGCTGTTACTAGTTCTCGAAAAGAGATTATGAATGTCATTATCCATCCTGTCAAAACACCTTTTAAAAGCAACGGAAGCGTTACTCTCCTAATCGTATAGAATTGACTTGCACCAAACACCTCTGCAGCGAGAATTAAATTATTGCTTATTTGAGTGAAAGACGATGTTACATATTGTATTGTATAAGGGAGAAATAGAACAACATATGCAAGCACTAGAATTCCAATGGTATTATAGAGTGGAATGAGCTTATATATCTGATTCCAAAAGAGCATTATTCCGATTACAAGGACAATACTTGGAAGCATCTCAGGAAGAAGACCAATTGCTTCAACAGGTTTTTTTAACTTGCTTCTCGATCCATGCATCGAAATTACAATTAAAGTGCCGAGAATAGCGCAGATTGTTGCGGCAGAAAAAGCAAGAAAGAAACTATTCATCAAAGCTCTTAAGCCTTTCTCATTTTCAGTAAAAAGTTCAATATAGTGGTTAAATGTAAAATTACCTTTCTTTAATCCATATCCTCGAAGTTTTATCAGCGATGTTGAAATTACAGAAAAATAGGGAATTCCAATTGATAATAAAAGCACAATTGAAATATAAATCCATGCAAGAATCTCTGCCCCTTTAGACATTTTTGAAAATGATAGCCGACAGCCTTTTCCTCCAACAAGGTTAAATGTTTTTCGAGTTGTTATATAGCTTTGAAGCATCCACATCAAAAAACAAATTACGACAAGTACAGATGCTAATGATGCAGCCTTTCCAAAAGCAATTGGCGCAACAGTTGCATATCTGTGTATCTCAGTTGTAAAAACATCAAATCCTATTCTCTTTCCTAGTGTTGCAGGCGTACCATATTCTGATATTGTTTTTACAAATACAAGTAAAGCACCAATTGCATAATTGCCAGAAATTAAAGGTAATAAAATCTTCCTTAATCGCTGAAAAAAGCCACAGCCGAATACACAACCAGCTTCTTCTAGACTTGACGGAATATTCAACATCGCATTTTTAAGCATAGTTAACATAAAAGGAAAGACATGCAAACTCATTACCAAAACAAGCCCAAATAAAGAGAAAAACCAATTCTCACATCCTTCCATAAAAGGAAAAATCTGTTGTAATAAGCCTCTTTTCTGCATAAATAAAATCCAGCCCATTGATGCTATGTAGGGAGGTGTCATGAAAGGAATCATGAATATTATGTCAAAAAAACGATAACGGGCAAACTTCGTTCTAGAAAAGAGATAAGCTAGAGGAGTAGCTATGACTGTTGTAGTTATCACAACCAAAAAGCCGAGAAGAAGAGATGATGCAATCATCTTTGCATTCTTGTTTTCAAAAATCGTTTTCCAAAAATAAGAAAAGTCAAGGCGACCATCTGGGATGACCGCCTTAGCAAATATCATAATCAAAGGACAAACGATTAGGAATACAAGTGTAATAGCAATTAGTGCAAGTGAAAAAGTATTACCCTTAAAGTTCTTCTTTGACAATTTTAAATCTCCTATTTGCAAAGTTCATTAATCTTTTGAGCTGCAGCGTCTGAAATCTCCATCATCTTTTCCCAATCACAAGGAATCTGTGGAATTTCAGAAAGAGTAGCTCTGTTGTCATATTCAATATCGGTTCTTCCAGGAAGAAGATATGCATCAGCTACCATTTTTTGAGCATCATCAGATAGAAGATAATCGACAAATGCTTTTGCATTTTCCATATTTGGAGCTGTTTTCATAATCATTGCGGGACGAGGATTTACTACAGTTCCTCCCTCAGGATAGTAAATTGCAAGAGGTTCACCCTTTTTTATAGATGAGTATGCGTTGTAGTCCACTCCAGCAACAAGAATTCCAACTTCACCAGTAGTGACAGCCTCTAATGCAGCTTTATTAGCACCAGGGACAATCATTCCATTTTCAGCCATTGCCTCAAAATCGTCCCAACCATAGTTTGTTACATACCCTGCGACAAAGTCTTTACAAGCACCAGATTTCTCTGGATCAGGAATGGCAAGAAGATCCTTGTATTTTTCATCCTTTAAATCTGACCAATCTGCATTTAACTGTGGAATAATAGTTGTGTTGTATATAACTCCAACAGCAGAGGCACTATAGCCAAAAAGAGTTGAATCCTCATCAATCCATCCTGAAACAACCTTATCTGCATTTTCTGGGACATATGATTCAAGTTTTCCTTCTTTTTTTACAGAAAGCCCATCAGACCAAGATGCAAGAATTACAACGTCGGCAACAGGATTAGCTTCTTCTGCTTCCAAACGAGCAAGAATCTCACCAGTTGTTCCCTGGAATACTTCAACTTTGACACCTGTTTTCTTTTCAAAATCAGATGCAAGCTTATCAGCAAGACCTGCTGGAGATGGCATATATACAGTAACTTTTCCGTTTAGATTACTGCTATTTTCTTCGCTTGCCAAATTTTCTTTGGTTGCATTAGCAAACAAAGAGAGACATAATAAGGAAACAACTAAAAACAAAAACAATCTTTTCATTTTTTACCTCTTTATTGATATAATTTCTGATTTATTTACATAGATAGGAAGAGTTCTCCCTACTGTGATACTTTCAGGAGAAAGGACTTTCCAATTTCTATTCTTGCAACTAAGATTCACAAGATAACTCTCTCCAAGAAATTGATTGGATAAAACTTTAGCATCAAATACTAAATCATTTTCCGCTTTCGCCCAGTGTGCCTTCTCTGGCCTAAACATATGACTTTCATCAATCCAATTTGATGACCCAACAAAGTGTGCAACAAAGGAAGACCCTGGATTCTTGTACACTTCCTCTGGACTATCATACTGTTCGATTTTTCCACCATTAATTACAGCAATCTTATTGCTCATACCCATCGCTTCAATTTGATCATGTGTTACAAAAACAGCGGTAATTCCAAGTTTTGAGACCAAATCTTTGATCTCTTGACGCATCTCTTCTCTTAAGAGAGCATCTAATGCCGAAAGGGGCTCATCAAAAAGAATGCACTTAGGTTTTATTACTATGGCTCTTGCAAAAGCAACTCTTTGTTGTTGTCCCCCTGAAAGCTGATGAGGATATCGTTTTCGATAATCTTCTAGTTGAACTGCTTTTAAGGCACTCATAACATTTTCTTCAAGATTATCTAAGTGCTTCATAGCTCTTAATCCAAAAGCAACATTTTCATAAACACTCATATGTGGCCAAAGTGCAAAATCTTGAAAGACAAAGCCTAATCCTCTTTTATTTGGAGGAATATTTATATTCCTTTCACATGAGAAAACACATTTATCATCAAAATATATTTCGCCTTTATCCGGAGTTTCTAGGCCAGAAATCATACGTAAAAGCGTTGTTTTCCCACATCCAGAAGGCCCCAAGAACGTAGTAAAACTTCCACTTTCTATAGTTAGGCTTGTCTCTTTTATTACATTTTTTTTATCAAAAGATTTGGTGATTCCACAAATGCGTATTTCCATCGAAAATAAAAAACCTCGATGAAGAAGATATCAAGCTAAAGTAAATTTAAAGCGTTTTTTTTGTTAAATTTATGTTAATTAGGTAATAGGAAAGCAATTGTATTATTTATATTAGTCAGTGCGTTGTTCATATAGGCTTAACTACATGGGATAATCCATTTTTAGGCCATAGAAAAAGCCAAAGACAATACCATCACATTAAGACTATACTGCCAATGGCTTTTTTAGTGCTAAAGCTTCAAATTAAGAAACAATCAATCAGAAGGCTTTCCTATTTTACTTCATCAAATGAAACAGTAGTTGCCTTGAGTCGCTTTCTTATTACCAGTAGTCTTATTCCCCAACAGAAAAGAAGAACACCTGCGACAATAAGGAGGATACCAAATATATTCATTACAGTATTGCCAATAAAGAATGGGAAGGCAAAGAGAAGTACAGCTGCAATTATGTAAACAAGGGAACCACTTTTATAACTATCTGCAAGAATTGGATATGGTTTTAGCCTATAACCTTCAATTATGTTAGCAATGCCAGTAAACAAGAAGCCAGCGGCAATAACATAAACAACACCCTTCATTATACCAGTACTCTTATTTGCAAATGAACAAATAGCAATAATGAGTGCAACAAGACCAAGGACTAAAGAAATAAGCCCATCCCCAAAAAGAGTGAGCCTTATTTTTTTCTGGATTCCTAAATCAATATGCTCTCCATTAACAACAACATTTATGGCATTTTTCTTAAATGTTAATGTATCAAAAAGTGTTTTTATACCCTTAATTGTCAACACGATAGAAAAACAAAGAGCTGCAATATTAACAACAGTTGCAGGCTGAGTAATAACAAAAACGCCAAAAAGTAAAGCTAAAAGTCCAGAGACAAAAAATAAAATAGCTGTTTTCATTGTTTCTTCTCCACACCAATTAATATGATAAAAAAAATCCAAAACGTGTAGCTAAAAAAGCTTTTTTTGCTAAACTTTCCCTATGAAATATCTTTTATTTGATGCTGATGAGACAATTTGGGATTTTAAAGCAACAGAAAAAATAGGATTATCTCTAATATATAAAAAATATGGCTTACCAGACACAGAAGAAACAACAGCAGAATATATGGTTGGAAATCTATCTTGTTGGGCAGACTATGAAAAAGGTCTTATTAACTTAAATGAGCTAGAGGTCTTAAGGTGGGAACTCTTTTTCTCACGAATTGGCAAAAACTATAGCGCAGAGGAAGCTGCCGCCTTCTTTGGTGATGTTCTTTCCCATAATGGTATTCTTTTAAAAGGAGCAAAGAAATTCCTAGAAAGTATCTCTTCTTATGATAAAGCACTCGTTACAAATGGAATATCAAGAATACAACGAGCAAGGATTAAAGATACTGGACTCGATAAATACTTTAATAAAATATTCATCAGCGATGAAATTGGTTACAGAAAGCCCCAAAAAGAACTCTTCGATTATGTCTTAAAGGATATCAACAAAAATAAAGAAGATTGCATTATGATTGGGGATAGTGAAAAGAGCGACATTAGAGGAGCTATTAACGCTGGGCTTGAGAGTATTTACATCTCTTTTAAAGGAGAAAAATCTTCTCTTGCCACCTATTCTGTCTCATCGTATGAAGAGCTTAGAGATTTAATTGAGAGAATATAAATCACCTTGTTTAATATTCCTACTCTTCATGTACTCGTCGAGAGTCTTTAGAAAAAGAGATTTATCCATAAAGTGGCGTGGTGCAATTAGCCTATGAGGAGGAGTATCACAAACAAGACGCTGAACAACAATATCACTTTTAAGATACCGTAAAGCATAGGCAGTATCTTCTAAATGGCGTTCTGTTGATGTGGCAACAACCTCACCATCATAGTACTGATCTGCGATTCTTGTGCCTCCGGGAATATGAAGGTTGTGTATCTTTATCGCATCACATCCGCTCTCATTTACAGCCTCTATTGTTCTTCTGTAGTCCTCTCTGTTTTCTCCTGGAAGTCCTAATATTATGTGAGTAGAGACCATCAAGCCATAGCACTTTGCTCGCTTCACTGCCTCTTTGTAGCATAATGCATCGTGGCCACGATTAATGGCTTGAAGAGTTTTATCATTAGCACTTTGGAGACCAACTTCAACCCAAACTTCTCGCTCTGGCGTTATGTATGAAGAAAGCAGAGCGCAAACATCATCGGCCATGCAATCAGGACGCGTTGAAACAATAAACTCTTTAAAATCTGCGTAAGAAAGTGCTCTATCGTAAATTTTCTTTAGATTATCAACACTATCGTATGTGTTCGTCCAAGACTGGAAATAGAGTGCGCTTAGTCTTGCTTTATATCTCCTCTTTATGAATTCTAGGCCTTTAAGTATCTGATTTTCAATTGAAGCATAACGTGTTGTTATTGTTTCAGCTACCTTTTCATTATATAAAGACGAACGATTGAATGAGCTCTCACTCCTTCTTTGATAAACAGCCACACTGCCAGTACCATCACAAAAAGAGCAACCGCCAGAGTGATCACTCTTTCGATTAGGACAATTAAAACCACCATCAACCCCTACTCTATAGATTGTCTGATGGTATTTCCTTTCAAGATAGTCTTTATAATTGTTCCAACTCTCGTACATTACTCTAATACAGATCCAATTACTTTCTTGTTTCCATTAACAAAAGAAAGGGCGTCCATCTCTTTTTTCATGGGAGGAAGGACTCTAGTTACATATAAGTAACCATCTCCTGTAGCTATCTTTAAACCTTTCTTTTTATCCAAACAAACGACAGTGCCTGGCTTCTCAACAGACTCTTCAAAAGGAAGGAAAGATGAAGAATGTACGCCAGTAATAATAAATGGTTTATCCTCAAAAAGGCACCAAGCTTTAGGCCATGGATAAGAGGCTCTAATAAGCGCATGAATTGAGGAAGCTTTGTCTTGCCAATTTATTCTAGAATCATCTCTAGTAATAAAACCTGTATAGCTAGCTTCTCCTGTTTGGGGTAAAGGAATAATATTTGAAACACTTTCGAGAATGGACAAAACAAAGCCAGGAGCTCTTTCAGAAATAAGAATCTCTAAACTCTCAGAGGTCTCTGTTCCATCGAGAGAGAATGGTAACATTCCATATATTTCGCCTTCATCAATGCTAGTGTCTATTTTTTGAACAGCTATAGCACTCTCTCTTTCTTCATTCTTTATTACATTGAAAATTGGACTACATCCACGATACTTTGGAAGTATAGACGGATGTACATTAAATGTATATTTAAAAAGAGAAAGAAACTTTGGGCCAAAAATCTTACCATAAGAAAAAGAAAGGAGCGTATCACAATCTAAGCTTCTTACAATTTCACGTTCTGCCCTATTAAGGTGTTCAGGAGTGAAAACCGAAAGACCAAGTTCCAAAGCTTTTTTCTTTATTGGTGTGGCAACAAAACCTTTTCCCCTCTTTAGCGGAGCATCTGGAGTGGAAAAAACAGCACCAACTAATCCTTTTTCATTTAAAAGAGTTAAAAGAGGAATGGCTATAGTATCTGTAGAGGCAAATAAAATCCTCACGCTTTACCCCTCTTGGATTTTTTTATTCCATTCTTTTTTTCATATGAGCGAATAACCTTTTCTTTTTCATTCTCAGAGAGGTGATCAATAAAAAGCTTACCATGTAGATGGTCATTTTCATGTTGTATAACACGTGCAAGTAGGCCATCAGCTTTCAAGGTAAATGGCTTACCATTCTCGTCTTTAGCCTGAATGGTGACAGCTAGTGGTCTTATTACTTCATGATAAACACCAGGAATAGATAAGCATCCTTCATCGTAAGGACCAGTTTCGATGCTTGTTTCAACTATTTCTGGATTAACAAAGACATACTTCTTTCCATCTCTTATATCTACTACAAAGAACTTCTCACTCACGCCTATTTGAGGAGCTGCGAGCCCTACTCCATCTGCTTCATATAACATATCGAGCATGGCAGAAGTCAAAAGTTTGAATGATTCATCAAATTTTTTTACATCCTTACACTCTTGTCTTAATACTTCATCGCCAAGTTTTACAATCTCTAAGGTTGTTTCCATCTTTTTACCTCTTTTTTTAAATATATTGCTTTTTTCCATTTCGGAGAAGAGGAAGAGAGCTCTTGACAAAAAGCGAACGTTTGTTCTCTTATATTACCTATGAAGACTTCTAACATAGAACCGTAACTTTTTATTTTTAGGTCGTATGATTTAATTATTATTGTTATCGGCTTCT
>ERZ808252.1183-NODE-1183-length-20526-cov-3.500757_pt1 | contig 20526 bp, 14 predicted proteins | sample MGYA00521242_ERZ808252 | MGnify/ENA primary metagenome ERZ808252 (study PRJEB31516, sample SAMN03275581) | gut metagenome | biome: mammalia-associated habitat; material: feces | host: Papio cynocephalus | place: Kenya | collected 2012-08-07 ...
CCTCCGCCTTACGTCTTGCCTCTTCCTCAGCTTTACGTCTTGCCTCTTCCTCAGCTTTACGCTTGGCTTCTTCCTCAGCTTTACGTCTTGCCTCTTCCTCCGCCTTACGTCTTGCCTCTTCCTCCGCCTTACGTCTTGCTTCTTCCTCCGCCTTACGTCTTGCCTCTTCCTCAGCTTTACGTCTTGCCTCTTCCTCAGCCCTACGTCTTGCTTCTTCCTCGGCTTTACGCTTGGCTTCTTCCTCAGCTTTACGTCTTGCCTCCTCTTCGGTTTTCTCACGTTCTTCATTTGCTTTTCTATTCTTATATGCATAATAGTCTTCCAGTGTTGTAGAACGTGTTTCCGGCTGTGTTTCTCCTTGCGGTTCTCTGTTCGATTCTGAATCGCCCATATCTAAGGACACTTCTTCAGCTTCTTCATTATCTGGAGTATTAAATTGTTCCGTTGCTACTTTTTCAGGAATATCCTCCTCAATAGCAGCAACACCAACAGTATCCGGGTTAGTAAAACTCTCAGTCAGATTATCAGTTGATTCATCACTTGACAATTCTTCGTTTTCATCACCAGTATTCAGTACCGGTAAACTATCTCCCACCAGTCCATCTTCTACAACATATCCAACTCTGCGTTTTTTTCTACTAAAAAGCTTAAATAACCCCTTTTTTTCAGGTTCCGTATCTTTTATGTATTGACTATATACCGGGTATTTCATGTATTTTTCATGAATTACCGGCTCATTCTCTTTGACAAAGTTGCAAAAATATTCCTGAGTATCCGGAGACATATGTGACAGTTTAACCGTTAATCTGTTTTCAATCGTATCTGCAGTTCCCATATTGATGTAATGTAGTAGTGAACTAACAGCTTCATCTGTCAATGGCTTACTTAGTTTCTCTTTCAAAGAATCCAGCCCCATATAATCCAATGCATGATCTTTACTTCTGGACTCCATTAAAAGTCCGGATACAGATGCCGGTGTAATATCCTCGCTATAAAGAATATCGTATATACCATTTTGAAACAAGTTGGTCATTACATCAGAACTATATTCTTTCCGTTTTTTAAGCAGATATATAACTCGAACATTCCAGTCTTTGACCAAATTTATACAATCCTGTGGCTCAAATCGTTTATTCACGGAGCCATACTGTGATACAACTACAATCCTGGCACTATCAAGCGATACTTCCCGAAGAACACTCTTTTTAGTAGCAACGGAGTGGTCTATTAAGGTTATTCCTGCTTTTAAGCACTCCTCCTTAATCATCTGCCGCTGTTCATTATCAAATTCGCCAAATATTACCTCTAGTTGCTGCATTTATTCTCACCCTTCATCACAATCATCGTAATCCTCTATATATAATACATCTCCACAATCCGTACATATTGAAAAAGTCTCTTCCGGATACATTTTCCGATATTCCATATTTTTATAAACTGCAAGCTCTGGCTTGCGTTCAATTATATGTTCTGGCAGCCCTGCCGGATATACATCACAAATTAACCAGCCTATACGTTTTGACCCACATTCCGGACATACGCACCCCTGTATTGCATCACATACTCTATACATTGGCTTCCCTGTTGTTGATAATAATACTTTCTTTAATAATTTATCATTCTTCCATATATTCGATGATTCAGCACCACACCGAACCTTAATACCTGTTTTCTTTTCCTCCAGTTCTCGCTCCTTCTGTTGCCTGATCAACCGTCTTACTCGCTTATCCCTTTTATCATTTATTTTCCATGGATCTGCAAAAAGTATTGTTGCCATATTCATACCTCCTTATATTCCTGTTTCAGTTGTTGTCTGCTCGCCAGTATCCCCGGCATCTCCATTAATGTCCTCTGTTGTAGATGCTTCAGTTGTTATTTCCGTGGATCCATGCGTTGTTGCAGTCGAACTATTTTTATCACTATTTGACGCATCAATGCTTCCATATTTTTCAGCAGGAGAACTTGTTTCCATATCAAAAGGAATTATCTGTCCCTCCTCTGTTACATAAAACGGGAAATATACCCTTACATTTCCATCCACCTCTGCATCAGATTGGATAATTGCCATGTATTTTGTAACACCGCTTAAATCAGTTGGAATTGTTCCAGATAGGATTCTTATCTGCATTAATGTCATATCATCAATCCCGGCAAGTGCCCGGACATTAAGTATATCCGTCGTCAGATCCTCTCTTCGGAAACTGATTCCGCAGTCGTTAATGTAATCTACATCAACAAAACTATAAGCATCTTCATAATCCTGGTAACGAAGAAGTGTAAACCAGTAAGAAAGCAACTCATTTAATTGCTCTTCTTTCGTAGCCGATGCCATTGTACTATTAATCATTCCGGATACTGTTTCAAAATCCTTAAAATTCCCATATTTTTGGAATGCAAGCTCCTGATCCATACCAAGCAATGGATTTTTTTCTACTTCATTACCAAACTCATCCGTAGCAATCGTTTCATCTGCGTTATCTCCACTTGTCCCATTACCAAGACTCTTATTCATCATAGCAAACATCACCATTCCGATGATTAGTACTAAGACAATGATAATGATGAGTGCAATCACTGTTCCATTTATAAGGCTGTTTTTTTTCTTTTTCATGCCAATCCTCCTCGTCTATTTATCATAACCGATTGCCCATACACGACCGGTATTTCCAACCGCTCTTCGGTCAAGAATCTGTAGCATATCATTTAAAGGATACCGCCTTGTATTCTGCTCTGCTGTACGCTTACCGGGATCAGCCAGGATGATCTCTCCATTTTCATATCCCCGAACCACAAGGAAGTGCCCTTGACCGGAAAATATAGAATTTCCTCTCGCATAACAACCAACGTTACATACAATCAGATCTCCCTGCTCTAAATATGGTACTGCTTCAAGAAATGCATTTGGTCCTGTACCGTAATAATCTACAGTAAGCCCTAGATCCTTTGTTCCCTGTGAAAAGATGGATGCTGTTCCGACGGTCTGGCCACCGGCAGTATAAGCATAGCCATTCGCATAACACCACTCCGCCATCTGCGCCGGATCACGGATATCTCCTGTCAAAGAAGAATATACGATTGCCAAAGAGGACGGGCCACATCCATTACTTGATATAGGTGAAATACCATAGTATTTATTTGTGTACTGCAATTGCGTCCACCAAACTACGGATGGCCGATTCTCTCCAAGAGGCTCAAATATAACGTATTCTCCATGATCCTCATACTCTCCAGGATCACCGCCGCCACTGCCGCCTCCATTTGTAGTAACACCAAGTGCCTGCAATATCATTTCAAGCAGTTCCTTGTCTCCTACAATTTCCATTAAGTTTCCATAATCAGTATTGACATTTACCGTTCCATCGCTGATTACCTCTGATAACTTTTTTGCTTCGGTGTAACCATTGGATACACGCACTACACAATTAATTGCCCTGTCTTTATTTAATCGAAGGCTATGCTCCTCTAAAACTCTCAGGATAGTTTCATCACTACCGGTGTATTCGTATCTGCCTGTATCATTTTTAGTAATAGTCCCATCCCACAAAGATACCTTATCATATCCGGAAACAACCGGACACAATCTACTATATGTCAGCTGACTTTTCCGGTATCGGATCCCATTAACAGTTACTACCTGTCTTTCATCCGGATCTGTGGTTGAAGCGCCCTGTACAATATCCGAGGTTAATGATTTCTCCTTTTCTTCTACATACGTACCTTGCTTAATGGTTGCTATGCCAACCGGTTCCCGGTATTCTAAAAGACTTTCAGGTTCAACTACTGGTATTAAGCTATCTGTAACCGCTGTAATTGTTTCTTCTGATATATGGTTATTTTGACCGGTAGTCGTCCCAGCCAATAATCCGTATAGGATTTGCCATTCGCATGAGTGATCGCCCACCTGGACGTACACGGGCGTGTTTAAGGAATAGAATTTTTCATTAGATCGGGGTTCTAACCGCTCCGTTCCCTTATACACACTGATTTCTGAACGTATACTTGCCACCGGAGTATAATCATCATTCAACCTTTTCGACTGTTCAATAATATATCGCATACTTTCCTGATCATATACAAGATATGGTGATATATCAGTCCAAAAATCATCATAATCGAGCAGAAACAGCAACCGGTCTTCCTCTGATGCCTCTCTCACTTCCACTGCATTTCCATATTCGGAATTATATTTTACCCAGTATTGATTTACGACCGCATCAAAGGCTGAACTATCTGCAAAAGCAGATTGTACTACTGATAACATGACTGCAACTACTATCAAAACACTTCCACCAATCAGCAATACTGGCAGAAGTCCAACCATTAGAACCAAAAAGATCGTACATACCGGCAGCAGGATGGTCTTTAACATATTCCGTTTTGTTTTTTTGCTTAAAGCCGGCTTTTCCCCAGAGATTATTTTCTTAAAAGCATTTTTAATATCATTTAAGAAGCGTTTCACTTCCTTTACTGCTTTAGAGAATGCTTTTTTAATCGCCTGGACAGCTACTTTCTTCAGAAATGCCAATAGTGTTTCCATTTACTAGAACCACCCCTTATTTATCGATATGTCGTTCTGCCCACTTTTGGTATCTACTATCATTTTTACCATTTTTTTCCTGTTCCATCAAGAAAAGTGTGGACAATAATTGCTGTTCTGCCCCATCAAAACGCTCTGACATTGTTCCATCTGTATTAGTACGCATGGATAACGGACCGTCTACATATGATTTTTGAAGTCGTATATATAAATCTGTAATCAGATTTTGCCGATTCACCATATCCCGTTGATTCATCTCAGCCAGTTTTCCGTCTCTTACAATGTCACGTCCTTTATAACTCTCCTCCTGCATAACCTGATAAATTGCCTGTTGCACATTAGCACTGAGCGGATTAAAATCTCCCTTTGTTGTTTCGGCACATACACGCATATTATCTGCATAAGTGCATATATCCTGAGCCAGCTGTGAGTCCTCTCGAATCTGTGCAATTACTTTTGGTGTAATGCCATAAGACTCCAAAGCCGTCCAATCTGTGCCACTGTCCTGCAATACTCGTAACATTGGTGCCACAAACTGTTGAGAATCCGTATAAGAATGACTGATACCACTCGGCCCAGGATCCATGCTTTTAATTTGAAAATCTCGCATTGCATTGACATATACATCAAGAGTTCCTGTTGCCCGCATTTGTGAAGCTTCACCATTCATATCTACAACCGGAACATCATATGGGCTAGCATCCATATTAGGAATAGAATCCATATTTACGTCTACGTCAAGGATTGCACGATTGGTTCCAACAGTAGCAACCTGTTCTCCGACTAACCGTCCGATATTTCCAACAGCAGCAACCGTTCCAAGTTTTGCCGCCGTTGGCATAAACATACCCCCGGCTCCGGTCAAGCCGCCTATCGTAGTTGTTGTCACAACACTTGCCGCAATTCCAGCTTGTCGCTTTCCTGCCCGTTCTCTGTAAAATTTAGCCTGTTGTTCCGGTGTCAATGCTCTGCTTATCAATGTATTTGTATCAAAATTACCAAGCGTCGCATTTGCACGTATGGTACGGACAGACTGGATATCTGCAGCAGTCAGCGGTCCTCTTCCGGACAAGCCCATTCTGCTACGAATCGTACTGTTTATTGTTGCTACCTTTTGTTGTTCATCACGATACTGCATAGCAGCATTTCTATGTTTCGTAGACGCTTCACGATACTGTGCAACGAGAGCCTGAGATTCTTTTCTTCCAAGATATCCCTCTTTTTCTTTGGCTGTCATAGTACCAGCACTATCTTTGGCTATCATAGTCTGAAGATGTGATGCCTTTTCATCACATACTCTTGCCGCTTCCATTTCAGCCCTTTGGCGTTCTCCAAGTTCATTATACATCTTCCCTGCTCGGATACCTGTTTGCTCAAGCCGATCTGCATAACTCTGCTCACTACCTGGCTTTACATTCATTCCTGTTCCCTGAGATATATCATTACCAGAAGATCCGTCTTTATTATCTAATATTTTCTCTCCATCAGCTGAGGTTTCATTTATATGTTCACGAACTTCAATATCATCATCCGATAACCCATCCTCTTCCATAGGATTTTGTCCGTCCTGCACCATTTCCTGTAAACCATCTTCATTTTCAGGCATCTCATTTTCAATAGCATTTAACGCATTTTCAGCATCGGACAATTCAGTTTCCTGTTGTAAGTCATCTTCTTCCCCGGATTCTGTACCCGGATACATACCGCTCAGACTATTTTCTGTTCCGTTCAGTGAATCGTTTATATCTGCGAGTTCACTGTCTGCATCGGTAGCATTAAGTCCGCCATCATCAGAATTATTTAAGGAACCCGGCATAACTCCATCCTTATTATCCAGCATATCGTCCACGGAAGATAACGTATTTTGCATACCGTTTAATTCATTATTAAGGCCGGCCTGTTGTGCATCCATCATATCCGCAGCAGCAAAATCAGATGAGCTACCAGAAGCCAGTCCACTAACAGTTGATACTAAACCATTAACTCCATTGCCAAGCATCCGGAATGCTCCCATAGCCATCATCATTCCACCAATACCAGCTCCTTCCGATGATTGAGCGCTTCTTAATCCAAGCCTTGCACGCATGGAGCTCCGCATCGAAAAATAGGTAAAACATAATACAATCTGAAGAAGATTCACCAGTAAATAGTTTGATACACTTGTCATGGACATCGAACCAAGCATCAGCGGAACCATCATGATCATAATATCCATAACCGGCGTTAAAAGATTTGCTATCATATGCTCTATCCATTCATTCAATGCCTGTTTTCCTCTTATATAGGAAATTGGGAATGTTGCAAATGTAAACATTGTATCAAATGCCAGTGATATATATATAAACATAAATATCACAAGCAATATAACACTTCCATCATATAGCAGGGTATCTAATATCGTACCACTTGTAAAATCAAATGCTCTGGCGAGAAGTGGGTTATAACTAGAGCCTACATTACTGCCAATTACAGACCGTCCACAAATAATAGCCGCTGACATAAAGTCACTTGCAATCCCATCCAGTGATCCGCCAACCAAATAACTTCCGTGTCCACCTTCCAACAGGTTCAGATTGATGGATGATATATTTTCACATATTTTAAGACAGTAATAGAGCAATATATCTCGTGCATATTCAACAATATATACCAGGTATGGTAAAAGTACGATTAACAGAAAACCACCGGCACAATACAAGATAGAATTTTTCAGCTTCTGTCTGGATTCTCCAGATCCGGAACTCCATGCCGCACCGGCAATACTTCCTGCTGCCCGTATTACCAAACCATAGCCCGCTACCGTGGCCAATATCGTATAAAACAGTGATCCTGCAATTCCATATATATTGCCATCCACCAGTTCAAAGCCAAAAAGGTTAGTTGTTACACTGCCGCCGGAGCCAACACGTCCAAGGAACAGCCCAAACACACTCCCAGGCCAAGCATTAGGACCAAAAGCAGAAAGAAGTACTTCTATAAACAGAAATGGAAGACCAATCATTAATCGAACCATATTTCCGAATGACTTAACAAATATGCTATAAATGAATGCTAAAATATTATATAGTAGCTTTTCCAAACCATTCGCATTTTGGTTTTCTCCTACTTGTCCGGTCACCATAGAAAAACTAGAATTCCATAGCCAGTCATTCAGATTTTCTAACCAGTTTTTTGTTGGAACACCACCGGTATTGATCTGCTTATAAAAATCTGTATCATTAAGAAACCCAGGTGTATACAAAGAATATGTACTATCTTCACCAGCACTATATGTATATATTTCATCTCCCTGGCTGTTCTCAATCCATTGTTCTAAGCGTCCCGTTGTTCTGGAATTAGAATTATAGGTACTGTTACTATTTTCCTCGGTACTTTCATTGGTAGAAGAATCATAAATAGAGGACGCAACTACATCCCCATTCAGGCAGAACCACCCTATAAGTAAAATAACCGTTGGTATGTAAAATGTCAGAAACACCTTAATTCTCCGATTAAGTTTCTTTGCCTCACTCTGTTGGAAGCTTTCCAGTCCATTTAAAGTTGAAGATATTTTATTCTTAATCTTTTTGATCATTTGATCAGTCACCCCTTATCTAGTTACTGATTTTGATATAACCTGTATAATTGATCTAACGTGTATTTATTACTTGCAACCAGATTTCCTTCTGTCTGTTCGGATATTTCAACCTTAAAGAACCGTACCGCATTACCATCTATCAGACAACATTCGCCGACATGTTGCTCTATCTCATGCATAGCCTCGTCTGGATCATTGGATAGATTATCCGGCCATCCAATAGTAGTAACACGGGTCGCTTGTTTATGGTTAAGTGTCGTATGCTCTACTAACCAGTCGATATCCTTTTCAGGCTGCTTAAATAAGAATCTCATTGGAGTATTATCAAACACACCCTGGACAATTTCCTCGTACTGAGAACCGTCGCTTGCCGCCTGCTGGCTGATCCACATGGATACATTACGCTTACGGTTAGTACGATAACCATCATCCATACACTTTCGCATAAATGGTAATTTATAATTTTCCTGATTTTCATCCAAAATAATAACAAGCTTATCTGAAGTGTCTGAGTTAAAGTTTGTCGCATTATTTTTGCTGAACTCCTCAGTTATGAAACCAAGCGTGATCTGTCTTGCCACCGGGCGCTCATTCTCCGGCAATGCCGATATATCAAAGTTAGTACACGGGCATTCTGTTGAAAACTCTACTGTAGACTGACCATCAAAGTAATCACGATTCCCCTCAATCGCTGTAATATCATATAATTTTCTGTTATCTAAATACTGCTTCTTTTTTCCTTTTCCATATGGCAAGGCAGCATATACATCCTCTGAAACAAAATGAAGAGCATGATCATCCGTTTCATAGTATGCCTGACAATGTACATAATCTTTTAATGATGCAATCATAAGGTCAACGGCTTCTCTGTAGGCATCCGAACGATACTGTGTACTATTGCTTTCAGCAAGTTTTTCATACTTCACTGGGCGTGCCATATGATCTATCAGCATGATCTCCCGGTATATCCGCCCGATTGTAGGAAGTTTCTTTTTTACCCTTGCCGTCACCATGTGGCCTTTATCATCTACCCTTTTAGATTCAACGTACAAACTTTCAGGTTGTCCATCGTATATCTCTGCTTCAGCAAATAATTTATCTAAAATGTCAGTAAGGATACGCCGCATCCACACCTGATGTTTATATTCAATCTCTGAACTATGCTCATCACTGGAAACTCCCTGCATCGCAACAAACAGATGATCCACTATTACCGACTTTCGTTCCGCAAGGTGCAATGCCTCATATGTTTTTCCTGTATTTTCATCATACTCAGTCTGAACAGAAACCTCGCATAAATTAATTATATTTGGCGAATTATGCTTAATTACATGACATACACCATTTAAATCATCTGCAAGTGATGAATATTCCCCACGATTTGCCCGCCTCTGCGAATCTATGATTGCAAACCGATAACCACTCGCTGTGTTGTGGAGACGTTTTGCAAATATTTTGATCAAGGTTGTCTTACCACTACCGGTCATTCCCGCAAAAATAATACCATATCCATTTTTATGTGTGCGGTCAAATGGTGAATGGAAAATAGGAGAACCGTTACTGAGAGTCCGGCCAATCGGTACACCACTCTTATGCCGGAACTCTGAATCTGTATGCTCAAACAGATCCGCAACAGATCCTCTGGATAGATGCAATGTTTTAAGGGGAGCCTGTTTCACGATTCCAAACTCTGCATTGTACGGTTTACATATTGGTATTCCTGATAAAAATGCTTCTGCATGGCAGGCATATGCCGCAGTAATGTCCATACCCTTGTTTTTTGCCTGCAGATATAATTCACTAGATGCTATATTAAGTCCCTCCAACGAAGTATTGTATAAAACAAAAAGAAATTTCACATTATAGAATTTTTGAACTCCATCCTCTATAGCATTTACCCATTTTTCTGTTTCACCCAACTGGTTTCTCAATGACCGAGCCCTCGATCTTTGACGTGCTTTAATTGCACTATCTGTTTCGCCATCCAGAATGTCTATATGCTTATCCAACTTCTTCTTTGTTACGTCTTCTGCCTCTGGGATAATAAACACTCTCGTTTTTAATTGTGGGAACTTAATTATAGACTGAAATGTTATCGAAAATGTGGTCTTGTTTGGCATAGAATTTAATGTAAAACACCGAACAAAATATTCTGTCCCATCACAATCATTTATGATGGTATATGATGTAGGAGATGTATCAATTCCCGCACAACCAATAACATCATCCAGCGCCTGTTTTCTATTTACAATATCCCCTTCAATTTCAAACTCTGTAAATGCTCTATCACCAGTTCCACTGTCCAGCTTACGTCTTCGTAAAATTAGAACTACCACAAGTGCAATCAAAAGTACAAAAACCAGCAGAAGGGATGTAACAAACAAAAAATAATACACTTTTGCATTCATTATCAATCTATCTCCTTTCTTTTCTGGCGTTCTTTTATAACACGTCTATGCGCAGCTGCCAACCTCATAGCATTAAGATTATCCTTTTCTCTGTCAGTATTCGTGACATCTTTCATATTTCGTGTGGAATCGACCACATATTCCAATGCAGAATTAATAAGCAGTTCATCCATTGTAAAATTATTAGATGTCTTCAGTCTGAAATATCTGCGCCATACATCTACCATATATGACATAGAATCAATCATCTTTGCATGAAGTCCTGCTGATATAAGGGCGGATACATATGAATTTCCTTTTGCATTCAACTCTTTTCTTGCCCTCTGAAGTACCTCTTCTTTGCTCATATCCGGAAACATCATACGTTCGGTATCACTCAGACTCCAGTCAAAAAAGTAATTCGACACCATTTCCGGATTTGAGTATTCTCCTGTATAGGATATCTTTTTTACATACTCAGCCAGCCATGCTACTTCTTCTTTTTGAGATGTCAATGATATGCATTCCTTTTGTAGTTCTGCAAGTTTACTAACATATGGATTATATTCCGGGTCATACTTATCCATTTTCTTTAACTTACTTTCTATCAATTGACACGTTTCCAACTTGTCATATAAAGTTTCTGTTATTTCAGCTTCCTTTTCATCATATGTTTTTACATACTCAGACAACTGCCGAAGTTGTGGATCATAATTGATCTGAAAGACTCTATCATCTGGAAGCATATCAAAGAAACTGGTATAGCGTTCCATGGTTTCCTGCTGCTTTCCAACTTCCTTATCGTAAAAATCAAAACCCTGAACCGTAATTCCGGCAACGAATCTTTTTCCACCTTCTAATACCACAATCCCATCATCTGTTATATCATCATATGGGAGTATCTTGCCGAAATCCTCTCGTTTGATATTCTCACTGTCTTTCCGAACTGCTGAATTGGCGGTTTTTGCATTCTTACGTATTGCACGAAATACGAGAAAACCAATTACTCCGATTGCTGCAAGAGTAAATACAAGAACCATAATGATTCCCATTTGAAGTTGTTTGATCATCTCTAACATAAACTACCATTCACTCCCCTCTTTATAATGCTTAACATAGATTCGTCGGTTTATCCTATGAAGAATTACACGCAGTATAATCTGTGGAATGTACAACCCTCCACCCGAAAGAAAATTTTCCTTTGCGATAGGAACAAAAGCTGCGATACCCGTAAATATCAGAATGATAAGATCAAATGCAAAGGTGGGTACCATTCCTATTAGCTTTGAAGACGTTTCAAAAAGTATAATCATCAAAACAACTTCGATTGTTATTGTAAGAAACTGTTTTAATGTTAGCTTACCATGTATCCACTTATCCTCATTTTTAAGTTCCTTTGCTGTTTTATGTGTAAACAAGCCCATTTTATTCTCTCCTCACAATTCTACAGAGTCCCATTGAGTCCTTTTGTAAAGAAAATAACCACTCCAGGAAATGCAGCAATACTAATTACAAGGATAATTATATATAGTATTTGATCCTTACCTGACTGTTGATGCTTTCCTCCAATAAAGAAGAGTTTTATGCTGCTGACTACGATTCCTACTGTACAACCGCACAAGCCGATTGTGAGCAGAAGCATCACCACGCCATATGCAAGACCATCCAGTTTTGGCATTGCATTCTGAGTCCTCAGTATTTTCCATGGATTTGTAGATAAAAACCTAACCAAGCAACTCACCACCGCATAACTGATCTGCATACAAAAGTTCAGCATCTGGTTCTTCTAACAACATACGGCTCTCTCCATAATTGCTATTCTCCAAGGTCTGGTCAACGCTGGTTCCAATTTTGACTGCTGCAGTAATTACACCCGCACTTGCCGCTATGAAAATTACACCACAGATAATGACCGGTATCTTGCTCTTATGTTCATCCTTCCCCTTACCTGGTACTATAATATAAATTATTGCAACAACAAATGATACTACTGCCACACCAATTCCGATTGTCAGAACTAATTGCCAGATACCATAAGTGAGACTCTTTACCAGATCGATCAATGGCTGCATCGGGCCTGCATTTCCATTTCTCAGCCAGCTTGTATCAAGTCCGCCACCAGATCCATTTTCTTCTGCTGCCCTTAACAGAAGCATTCCTAAGTTTACTAATATACTATTAATCATCGTATATTGCCTCCTTTTCTTTAATTATAAATACATTATAATTTTCTTACTATCTGCCTGTCAAGAAAAGTAGAAAATAGTAAAAAAAGCACTAAAAAAGAAGCGGTTCCTGCAAATGCAGAAACCGCTTCCCATGTTATTACTTAATGCCCAATACCAATAAGGTAGTTGCTCCTTCCCGGAAGAAGAGCATTTCGCCTTTTTCGGTTGTATATGCAGTAATTTCACTTCCCTCAAGAAGGGAAACTACATCTTTAACCAAAGTCGCATTATACTTTACCTTGTCCGGCCAATTACCAGATGCCTCACAAGGTACTTCTACATTTGTATTTCCGTTCACAGAATCCAAATGCAGTGCTTTCTCTTCCACGGATAGAACTATTCCGTATTTTCCCTCATTGTCTCCATCTGCAATTTTTGATCCACAGAATATCATAGACAGGGCATTATCAAGTTCCTTTCTTTTCCCTTTCAAATAGTAATTTTCATTTATATTCCCAAGAACATTATCAAGGCTTTCTCGAATCTTCCATTCTCCACCATTTACGGTTGACAACGGAAGAATTATAATTGACTGGATGTTTTTGTCCCCAAAGATAAAATATCCAGCATTTCCTCTTGTCTGAATAGTTACCGGTTCTCCTGATGGGAGCACTCCGGCAAGTGCCTTTGCCCTCGCATTAAATATCATCAGGTCCTTCCATTCGGTTTCCCCAAGTTCATAGCCTTTACTAAATGTGACCGGAATACCCTGGACTAACCCGACGGTATAGTTTGAAATAGCTCCAACATCAAGTGTCGCATTTTTATAAATGCGAATACCAACATAGGATGTTGATTCTACCTTGTTGGATGTGCAGCTCGATGCAACAAGCAGAGCATGTTTTAAAACATGTCCATCGATTGTGAATCGCACCGAACTGGCCTGTTCTGCAACCTCAACATTTATAAAACTATCCTCCTGTAAGAGAGGAAGTTCAATAGATGCCATGCGGTTGCTTACAACAAACTTTTTATCGTCAATATCAAATGTTACTGTATCAGAAACACGGAACATTTCGGAGACAGCCACATTCAACTTCACAAATGAGGTATAAATGCTAATATTTTCATCCAGTCCTTCGGTTTCACAACCGATAGCTGTTGATACAGCTGCCTTTCCGTCCGCTGTGGATAAGATACACTTACCACTCCCTATTTCAATTTTGCATGAATCCATGTCTTTTGTTACAGCCATAGATCCCCTTGCCAACGCCTTAATAATAACATCATCCACGATTACTTTTGTTTTCATAACCTTATCCTCCTAAATCTATAATCTATTCTACTTATTTTTTCTTATAAGTCAAAGAAACTAAGCTGACCACCCAGGCACCGCTTATCCTTTGACTTTGTTACTACTTTCAATTCGACCTTGCCTATATTCTCCGTATCTTTCAGGTTTTTAACTTCTGCCTCCGGAGATGACGGTCGGTTATCGTCTATTATTTCAACTGCATCCTGCTGCATCACATCAGAATTATCATCTTTTAACGACAGTATATCGAACATATCAAACATATCAAGGCTTGCAATTGGCGTTGTCTCCTTGTTCATCTTATGTTCCGGATCATGTCCCATCAGCTCCTTAAACAGATGCATTGAAACAAAATTCTTATCATACTGTTCTGACGTATCAGAAGATTCATTGTTGAACATAGCTTCAACCTCATGTTCATCTGCAACTCCATTCTGCAGTGCATATGCTAATGCATTTGCGACATCAACACCCTTACTCATGCCAGACAGTCCTTCCGAACTAAATCCGCCGCCTTGGAGTACCGATACAGCATTCCGTTTCTGTGCCATCAGCTTTAACACATCGAGCTGAATCGTATCTCGTGTATACAGATAATACGTTCTACACTCTTCAGTCTGGCTCAAACGATAATGCCTTGAAGCAGCCTGCCATAACGTGAACAGGCTATATCCCGTCTGATACATAATAATGGTATTATAATTATACGTAACACCCTTATATGTAAATATAAAATCAAGACCGGTTTCGCAAAGTTTAGGATTGGTAATTATTACCCGTACTCCTTCCTTTGCACGTTCTTTAATCCAGTCCATCCGCTTAGTCGTTGATGTACTGGTTGACCGCAGGATATCTACTCTTCCCTGCAGTCCGTCCACATTTCGCTCTATTACAGCCTTCAACCGCTCCGAGATGTTCATTTCTTCGGTACCGGTAAATGTTGCATACACAAATATACTCCGGCCCTGTTCAATCTCACTCTTGACAATTCGGATAAGTTCCCGTTCCTTATTAGTCAGGGTACTCTTGTATTTATCAAGATTGTCCGGATTTACAGCAACCTCACCTGTTACGGTTGATAAAACAGGCAGCCTCCCATACGGTTTATCCGTATAAGATAAAGCAAACTGGAGTTTTGAAGCAAGAACCGCTCTTTTTTCGTCCATATAAAGGCTTTTGTATGCATCCAGTGCCTTACGATAACTTGCCTGGATATCATCTTCAAGATCGACTCCTACAATATACTCATTTAATGGCGGTAGCTGATTACTCATATCCTTCAGATCCAGGAATACCGTTCTGTCGAGCAGAAAGTCTGTAAACAACAACGGTGAAATACCTGGGCGTACCCGTTCACTTGAGATCTTTTTCCCACGAGAGGATACATTATATATTTCATCTTCACCACCAGTTTCATTTCTGTTACACTCATACTTATTTTCCACACATCCATATATATGTGAAAAACTTGAAGCCGTGCCGTAACAGAAGCCATTCCTTAACATCCTGGCCGGATCCAGCCTAAACAGGTTATAGAACAAATCCTCTGCAGTACCTCCAGATAATGTACCTGTAAGAACAATCACTTTCTTGGCCACGCTGATCAATGCACCTGCTGCCATTCCCTGAGCCGTTCCACCTCCACGATATTCATGCCATTCATCAAGAACAGCCATATCAAAGAAACTATGCAGTTTCTTTTGGATAAATCTGGCCGGCGAATATCTTCTTACTCGAATCGGACGTTCAATTTCTACCAGATCATCTACAGATGTACAACCAGGTGTCTTATTTTTAATAATCAGATCCTCTTCTTTCCCTTTCAATACCCAGACAGAATCCATTCCTTTTCTTGCGGCATTTTTATACCGCTTTACACGATACCAGGGGCTTTCTTTTTGCCCGCCGATATTTGATACGTATGGCTGCCATAACCGGCATCCACAATAATAGCACCGGTCGTTTCGTCCACTATGTGAGCGAAAATCTCCAGGTGTAAGCGGATAAGTTGGATCATCCTCACTCCTTGTGATTGGATTATTAGAATATGGCATTACTAATTCTCCGCACTCCGGACATACAAGACCTCGGTCCCACCATCCGGTATCAAAGGAAATCAACTTATGCTTTCTGCTACCACATGAACACTCTTTCTGACCACTTCCGCTCCACGGCATTCCACAATCAGTGCAGACCATCTTCTTAATCTCCCGGTACTTAAGTTTTACCGGTACCGGAATTTCGGTATATGATAACTTTCCAAAATCACGGCTCATGACATAGAAGATACGCCCCTCACGCTTAGGTCCATGCTTTAAGATTTCCACAAGCTGTGAAAACTCTGTAAGTGCAACTGCCTTTGCATAAGGAATCTGTTCCTCTATTTCTTCTACCCATTTCGTCACCAAGTGGCCGGGGCACATAACAATTGTCCGATATTTGATACAGCCTGGGTCCTGATAAACATCTGATAATGTTTTATCCGGATGTGCCGTTAAATATTTTTGCGTCATATACCCATCTACTGCCACTGCACCCTGTAATGTCTTACCACATCCCATGCCTTCGTTTACGATACAGTATTTTCCGCTCTTTAGGCTTGAGATTATACCATTGACACAATCTGCCTGTGCCGCAAACAGCCGTTTTGAAATGGTTACCGAAGAGGAATACGTTCCATCTGTTTCGATAACCGGCGTTGCCTTATCTCTAAGGTTCCGCACAATATCTCCCCCGTGATTATTAAAATATTCATCGAGGTTATTAAAAGTCAGCGGTCGCTGCGGATATTCCGTAAATGACAACTGCCTCTCTTTAAGAAGTGTACTGACCGTATCCTCTAACATATCCTCTGTCAGATACCGGAAATCAATCAGCATAATTTCACTGCTCTTTCCAATGCCCTGGATCTCAATTTCCTCATCATTACCTGTTATGCAGGCATTCTCGTTAATAATGATCTTTCCTTCTGATAACAGATTAGAATATAGCACTTCCGACCATTCATAAAGCAACGGAAGATCATACCTATTCATCAGATGATTATAAAAATCCCGATATAGAGAAGTCTGGCTTGTAATCAAAAAAGTTTCACCGACTTCCTCTGCATATATAAGTCCTTCCGTAGCTACGGCATACCCATTTCTTACAGGAACCGTTGTTGCCATGTAAGAAGCATTATATATACGACTAAGATCATATCTGCATCCATGACTTGACATCCGAATCGAGTATTCAGACATGAAATTGGCAGCTATGGATCGTACCCCCTGCCTACTACGGGCAAAGTAATCCAAAGCAATTACTTCATTCGTTTTGGTCATGATCACATACCTCACATATGCATTCATACCACAACACCTTATTTCTTTCATTTTTTCTCCTCTTTTCTAACTTAGTTTCTTAATAGTTCCATCTGCTTCAATGGTTGTCATAACAATCTTTGTTGTTGTCGTAACAGTCATGACGCCTGTATTCTTACTATCATCATCACTAACAGATGAACTATCTACCCTTTTGGCAACACCTCGCTGCAGATGGAGTGTTCCAGCCTTTTCATCTCCTACAAGCCCCTGTCCACTTCCGCTTACAGCTAAAAGATATAACAAGTTTTTCTTCAGTTTGATTGGTGGATGGCCAACAGAATTTCCAAACTCTTTCGGTTTCAGAATTTCCTCTCGTTTCCGCAAGGCACTATTGGCTAAACTCGTATATACATCTTCCGGATGAAACTCCGCAGATGTAAACATCTTCAGCGACTCAATATTCGATGTTGGAACCCGCAGTTTCTTACCGGTATAATGTTCCGGCAAATCCTGCATCTCCTGGAGTCTCTGTATAAAGTCCTCCATTTCTTCCTTCCGCCAGCCGACCTTACGTTTCACAATACCAATAAACACGATCTGCTTGAACTGGTCATATACTGGTTTCCGGAATCGGCAGGTTCCAATTGCCTGATATTTGGCAAGCAGCACCCGCTGAAACGCCTCATCTTTTAAAACATATTCCGGAATTACGAAGCAAACGACTCCTCCAGGTGCCATATAATTGTAGATCTTATCTACAAACTGGCTTTCCAACCTGTGCCTTTTCCCATCAATACCATATCCACCTTCACCATATGGTGGATTGGCAAAGCAAAAAGAAAAAACATGATTAGAAATCCGAACACCGTTCAGAAAATCTTCACATAGAACTTCTTCAACCAACGGATTCTGTTTCAAATTCTTTGCAGCATCACTGTTGATCTCAACCGCAAAGATATGTGTTCCATCATCCTCCTGCTTATTCGTAACCATGCATACTGCAGATGCGTCACCTGCAGACGGCTCTAAAACAAGCATTTCCTCCGGAAACTCAAAGAGTTCCCTGATAGATGTACATTGACCAAGATCCGTGTAATATGCACCCAATTTTCCTTCATTAGCCAATGTCCGGCTAAATCTACTCACATTCTCCATATCCTTTTTTCTCCTTTCCAATAAACAAAGAAGTAGGCTTTTAATTATTACCTGCTTCTTAAACCACATATACCGTATTTTCTGTTTCGACCTGATACAATCCGGCCAAACCAGAAGCCACATAACTGACTACTGGTGAAGTCTTGTAGACCTTTCCATCCATACTAATAACTGTGATTGGTTTTCCAATGGTGATCCCCAGCATGTTCATTGTACGGACCTTTACAATCTTCTTTTTCATTTCCTTCTCCTTTCTTCAAGAGACAACAAAAAAAAGACAGGTAACAAATATCTGTCTTTACGTTATCCTTATTATATAATTGTTCATCTTCTACTATTTCTACACACAACAAATAACCCCATAAAGAGGATTTTTTCTCGAATGCAATTCCAATGGGATTGCTATATGTGATAAAAATAAGTATTAGGTATGCTTTCATCATATATGATTTACAGTTAAAAAGCAAGAAAAAAACATAGAAATATCAGATCTTCATCAACTACCCCGACCTACGGCTAAAGCCTTAGAGGTCGGAGCTTGTAACTGCCCTGTGGTATAGCGAATTACTCCTTCCACATTTAGTCGTTTAGCATTACTGCTAAAAGTGGCGTTACATCATAGGCACGTTGACTCGTACCTGTGCTATGGAGATTTACTCCATAGCAACTGCATCCGGTACTAAAAGTTCTATTCCCATACGATGCAGATTCATAGCTCCTATGCGGTCGTCATTCGATTTATAACTACAGTTTTTACAGCAGAAAAAGTGTATCTTCTTATTGCGATTAGCTTTTTCGGTATGACCACATTTAGGACATGTTTGGCTTGTATAAGCAGGATTGACCTTTTCTACAAGCTGATGATGTCTTAATGCTTTGTAAGACAGTTTTTGCTCTAAATCATAGTAAGACCACGATACAGATACATAACGGTTCTTTACTTTAACTCTTTCAGTAGCAGAGCGGATTCCTGTTAAATCTTCGAGAACAAACATAGTGTCATCAGGATTGGTTTCAACGAGTGCCTTTGATACTTGGTGGTTTACATCTTGCATCCAACGGTTTTCTCGTTGACCGATAGCTTTTATTCGTCTGCGGGATGACGGAGTACCGACCTGCTGTAACTGTTTACGCAAAGCTTTATAATAGGCTCGTTTTTGCTTGATTATATTACCATCGTAGAATACAGATTTTCCCTTGCTGTCATATGTAGTAGCAAGAAATCTTATTCCACGGTCTACACCAACAACATTAGAAACCTTTGACTTATTAAGCATGGAAATTTCATATGTTACAGGTATATGTAAGAAAAACATACCGTGCTTATTAACAAGTTTAGCCGTTCCAAATTTACAGTTATCGGCAAAATATCGCTCAAAACCATTTTTATAGAAAGATACCTTGATGCGACCGTTTAATGTATTTACAGAAAAAATATTGTTTTTGGCGTTAAGAGAATAATCCCTATTCCATACGAGGTCTAACTGAGGCAGTCTAAATGTGGGTTTAATCCATTCTTTCTGATTTTCAAGAATAGTTTTGTATTTAGCTATAACTGTGCGTACACAAGAAACAGCCATCTGGGAACGGAGACCATAAATTTCCCGTACTTGATAATAAGTGTTTTCCTGTACGATGTAACGGTTAAGATTATGAGTCTTATATATGTATTCGGATACATGATTACAGGCATCAGAATAAGCCTTCATGGTATCACAGAGTATCTGCTTATCAGAAGGGTTAACTAAAATCTGAAGTTTTACCGTAATTGTTTGTTTCATATACAATACCTACTTTCTTCACCATGAATATTATAACATACGTTTTGGCGAAAACAACATAGAAAGGAAAAAATACGCCGCTAAAGCAGGCATTCCTCCCACGACTTATAGAAGCCGGGGCTTCCTGTCCTGCGACGTAGGTGAAAATATTACTCATTACTTAGTGACAGGTAGCAAGAATCCCCTGCCTTTAGGCATGGGGAGTGTCAAACCTATTTGACCTTGGAGTGAATAACCCCTGGCAAGTCTGTGACAGATTAACTCTGGTAACCATACGATTTTTATGTTATATTATTTATGC
>ERZ808252.1184-NODE-1184-length-20505-cov-10.206797_pt1 | contig 20505 bp, 11 predicted proteins | sample MGYA00521242_ERZ808252 | MGnify/ENA primary metagenome ERZ808252 (study PRJEB31516, sample SAMN03275581) | gut metagenome | biome: mammalia-associated habitat; material: feces | host: Papio cynocephalus | place: Kenya | collected 2012-08-07 ...
AAGAGACGCCGCGAGGATGAGGGAAATAAATATCCTTTTCATAAATATGGTATTAGTTTTCAAGTGTAAAATTGGACGAGACGGAATTGCCGGAGACATCAACGGCGGTGATGGTGTGGGAGCCTCGTGAGGGGCGGAGCGAGAGACTGTGGACAAAACGGGTCGAGCCTACATAGTCTGAGTCGAGATGCCAGAAGACTTCGGTTTCCGGATTGGTGTGGGCAAGGCTGAAGACAACTTCACCCTCAGAGCCGTCGAGCGCGCGGGGTATGAATATGGCGCTGCCAGGTTCCGGATAAATGAAGGCCAAGGGGGAGGATGCCGTCGTGGGACTGCCCGGCAGCAGGGGCGGCAGCGGGATGTAGTCGGAGTGCGAGCGGCGGTAGTACCATTCCATCACCGGCGGGAGTATGAAAAAATTGCGTGTGATGCAGCCTTGGGCGGGAGAGGTCAGACGGTGAGCGCCGTCCTTGGTCAGAATAACGGGCTTATGGTAGGGACAGACATTGCCTCGAAGACCGGCTGCAGGTACAATTATGGAGTCGCACTCCTCGCAGAACTGTCCTCTGAGATGCCCCGACTTGCGGCAAACCTCGGCATAGACATACTCTTCGCGTGATGGCTCTTCAAACCAGCGGGAAGCGGGAAGAGTGTTGAATATGTCAAAAAGAACAGGTCCGGCTGTTCTTGCACCGACAAGTCCGGAGGCGGATTCGCCGTTTGCGTTGCCGGCCCAGACTCCGACGGCATAGTCCGGAGTCACACCGACAGCCCAGGCGTCACGGAATCCGTAGCTTGTGCCTGTCTTCCAGGCGATTTTATGAAGCGACGGCACGAGTCTCCAGTCCATCTCATCCGGACGATTCAGTTCTTTGAGAGTATCGAAGATCCACCAGAGAGCGCAGTGGTCAGTGAGTGGCCATTCGGATGGAATCCAGTCAGTAATATGTTGATAATGGGCGGACATTGCGGCGTACATTTTCGTGATCTCATAAAGTTTCCCTTCCGCCCCTCCGAGAATCAGCGAGAGCCCGTAGTCTTCAGAAGAACGTGTCAGTGTGGTCATTCCTGCCTTTTGCAGCAATTCACGGAAGTTCTGCACGCCAAAGTCTCGCAACATTCTGACATAAGGAACATTAAGCGAACGTGCAAGGGCATCGGAAGCCGAGACGGCACCTGAAAACTGAAGATCAAAGTTCTGAGGAGTGAAGCCTCCGGCATTCAAAGGAGTGTCGGGGATGAGGGTATGGGGCAATATGTCGCCGTTCTGCAGCATGGCTCCGTAGAGAAACGGCTTGAGAACGCTTCCGGTGCTCCTCGGAGAGTCCGCGATGTCAACGAGCGCACCCTCTCGAAGAGACATATGGTTTGCCACAGAAGCATAACTTTCCGCAGAAGTGCTGTCAGGGAAGCCCGAGGACAGGGTTGAGGCTTCCGATATGTTCGCGTTTCCGCAATATGCGAGTGTCTCGCCCGTGTGAACGTCTATGACGACAGCCGCAAGGTCTCGGATTCCCACTCTCGAAAACTCTGTATTCCAACGGTTTATCGTGGATTCGAGATGGTTCTGAAGAGATATGTCCACTCCGGTGCGAATGGTTTCGCCGGGATTTGTGCGATGGTATTTCTCCACAAGGTGATATGCCGTCTGCGGAAGAGGCTGAGGTCGTTCCGGGAGCGGCTCGGCACAGGCAAGTTCAAAAGTCACGGTGTCGATTATACCTATATTATATAGACGGGTCAGAAGCCTGTCGCGTTTGCTGCGGAGCAAGTCGCGGTTTCTGCCCAGATGAATCAGCGACGGAGAATTGGGCAGCACGGCAAGAGTGGCGGCATCCGCCCATGAGAGTTCGGATGCCGGGCGGCCAAAATAGCGTCGGGATGCGGCTTCTATGCCGACGACATTGCCGCCGAACGGGGCGTGGGAAGCATACAGAGACAGTATTTCCTCTTTTGTGCATCGCAGTTCGAGACGGGCGGCAAGAAAGGCCTCGATAATCTTCTCCCCTAATGTGCGTTTCGGAATCTGAACCGCATCCGGATGAATGTCCGCCGAATTGCCTTGTCCCTTGGCTGAGCGGCTCATTGCGGTTCGCGCCCCGGCGGCGCGGCTGAGCCGGATGACCTGCATGGTAATTGTGCTGCCGCCGCTGATGGTGCGGCCGGAGCGGATGTTCTGAAGGGCGGCACGGGCTATAGCGGCCGGATTGATCCCATGGTGAGTGTAGAAATGCCTGTCTTCAAACTGGACAAGGCATACGGCGTAGCGCTCCGGTATGGTGTCCGATGGGCGGAAACGCCACTGCCCGTCATCAGCTGTGCGGGCACCGAGGAGTTCTCCTCCACGAGCCTCAACGACGGTCGAGTAAGGAACATCGGGAAAAAGGTCACGCGGCAGGCAGAATAGGTACAGCGTGAGGACGGCAAGACAAAACAAGAACAAAGCCGCGGCCGCCTGCCTCCTCCGATCATGCCCCAGGAGCAGAATTTCGCCTTTGACTTTCGCCGTCAGGCTGCCCGGAAAACTGCCCGGAGAACCGCCCGGAGAGTTGTCCCGAGAACAGTCCAGAGAACTGTTCCGGGAGCTGCCTGCGCCGCAAAAGACCTCGCGAAAGCATCCTCTTATATGAGGGGAATGCCTCAATACGCCGCAACAGGAATGTTATCTGCCTGCCCCAGGTCAGAGGAATCCACCGACGGCGTTGAATCCGTTCCGGACAGCATCGTCACCCTTGCCGTACCGGATGCGGTGCGGGCGAAGACGGAGTTGTCGTACATGGCCTCGCAGGAGACTGACGGAAGGATGAACTCACCGGGGTAGGCGGCAGAGAGACGGACGGAGAAAGTCTTGACGGACGAGCGCGGAAGATCGAAGTACCAGCGAACCTCGCTGTCACGGATGTCGCACGCTGTGTAGCGGGCAGAAATATCCGTCTCGCCTTCAAACAGGCGGCTGTTGTAAATTTCCCAGCCAGACGGCACAGGCACCGACAGAGCAAGATTTCTCAAGTCTGCTGCGGCACTGCCATTGCGAACAGTCACGTCTGCGGTGAAATCCGTCCCCTGAGAAACAGATTCCGGATTGATAACATTCCCGTCCATATCACGATACACGACAGAGAGCGAAACGCCGGACGAAGCGGCCTTGACAGGAGTCCCGGCCGGAACAACCGCCCTGGATGCAAGGCTTGCATACAAGACTCCCTTTGACGTGTTCCTGAGCGTCACCGTAGTCGCGCCCTGAACCACATTTCTTGTCCACATGGAGCCTGCCGACTTCACAGTCTCCGCATTAGCGCCGTCATTTCCGAACGCGCATTCATATCTGAAAGCCATCGCTTCCCTGTCCGTGAGCCCGGCCATTCGAGCCAAGGCTGAAGCTGCAAATGCCGTGGTCTGTGTCGTATAGCTTTCTTTCGCAAAACCGTCGGCGACGAGAGATGCAAGCTCCATCGCCGCACCGAGATTGCCGGCAAGCAAATTTGCCTCAAGGGCTATGGCATCATCACGCAAACGTGAACCGAAAAACATGGACTCATTCTGTGACGGCTGCAAAGACGCGGATGCCGCCTTGCCGGACGATTTTTTCGACTGTGCCGCATTTGGAGACAAGGAATGCCCGGAAATAAGTTCCTGAGCCACAGCCTTGCGGCCGGAAAGCGAATACGCTGACGCAAGCAGGTTACGGGCACAGCCATGCAGCACAGAGGATTCGCGAAGACGGTTCATAGGGCCGTCCTGCGCGTTTCCGGAAAGGGAAAGGACATACAGGTCGTACGCGGCGAGTTCATCATACTCATCACCGAGAGCCTTATAGGCGTTCACATATTTTTTCACCTTGTTTCTCCATGCCCCGAAGACTCCACCGTTCACGGAAAATCCAGCGTTTGAGGCAAGAGCGAGAAAATGCCCTGCCATGGCGTCTGCCCAGAGGTTGATGAGCGTGCTGCCAGGCCACATCACGAAGCTTCCGTCCGAAAGCTGACGGGAATAAAGCTCGGTCAGGATGTCAGAAACAATCCCGTTCGCCTCATCGCGGCGCTCCCCATCAAACTGCGGAAGCAGCGACAGCAGGGTTATGCCCTTGGAACAGAGCTGCTCGGTGCAGGAATGGGGGTAATATTTCATATAAAGCCATGCCCCGTTAATATCAACTGAAGGGAATGAACTTACTTCAAATATGTTATACTCTCCGTCCGCCGAACCACCCGGGCAGTCGAATGCAGACTCCTGCCCCGGCTGAAGCACCGCCCGCCGGACAGAAAGAACGGCCGGATTGGCATTGCGCACTTCTATGCTCAGATTTTCTTCCGCAGTGTAGTTTCCGGATTTGGCCGTCACTTTCAGATGGGCCGTGCCCTCCGTTGCTGAAGTTCTGAAGTCAAATGTGACTAATTTGTCGGAGGAGGACGCGCCGGAAGCTGCCCCAGATGCCGAGGCCGCGTCGAATCTCAAGGAGCGCGTCCCGGAGCCTGACAAACGCAGCGGTCCGTCGGCAGAGACTGAGACCTCAACATCACGCACGGAGTCTTCCATCGCGAACACATTCACCGGCACCGTCACTTTCTCGCCCGGCCCCAATGTCCTCGGGAGCGTCGACAGGACCATCAGCGGTGAACGCACCGGTACAGTCTTGTCGGCAGAGCCGTATGCCCCATCGTGAGCGGCTACAAGCATCACTCGAACCGAACCGACATACATCGGAAGCGTCACCTTATGCACATTTTCACCGCGCTTAAGGGTAAACGGCCCGATGAATTTCACAACCGGCTCGAAACGGTTGTCCCGCACCGTGCCGTCAATCTTCACGTCCTCGTCACCTCCGATGCTGAACATCGACGCGAATGTGGTTCCGTGTGCACCCAATACATTATTATATATATCCCATGTCTTCACCCCGAGCGCAGCCCTTCGGTTCATTGCTGCCCACGGATCCGGAGTGCGGAAGCCTGTGAGGTCCAAAAGTCCCTCGTCAACAATCGCGAGCGTGTAGGTCATCGGCCTGCCGGATTTTTCACGCACACGAATCTCGAACTCCTCCTGCGGACGTATAACCTGCGGAACTTCCAACAAGGGTTCAAGATGCGAGAGAGGATTGCTGACAAGCACCGGCTGGACACCATAGAGCCGCAGGGGCTGGCCTTCGGAGGTTCGCTTGTGAGGATTGAGCAGAGTGACGTGCGCATAGCAGTTCGGAGCCATGTCCTCTGTAACAACGAAGCGGAACGGAGTCTCGGAATCTGCTGAAGTCTCCACCCAAGAAGAGGAAATCACCCTGCTGTCATTTTCAAAAGACACGAGTGCCCGCGCCCCCTTTGCGGCAGGAATGTAGAGCGTTCCCTCTTCCCCGACCATGTAGGACTTTTTGTCAAGGGAGAACGTCAGCATTGAGGCGGAGGTGCCGTCCTCTCTGTCCGCACGACCGCGCCAGTTGGGCCAGTCACAGAGGAAAGTCGTCCCCGAAGAATGCCCGCTGTCAAGGTCCGTGACATAGAGAAGGAAATTGCCCCAGTCAGGGTAGTCAAGCCTGAAAGGTATTTCCGAATCATTCTGCCCGGAGACGAGTTGCCCCGAAGCATAAACCTTCGCGGAAGAACCTCTTACGTATGACGATAGCCCTTCGCCACCGTTTTCCCACCACCAGCGGCTGTCAAGCCTCCAGATGCGGTACTCAAGACGGTGTCCGTCAACGCGATGCCCGTCCTTGTCCACAGCGCAGACTTTGAATGCCCAGTCCTTGTCCGTTTCGAGAAAGCCGTCCTTTGCAGAAGGAGTGCGCACCCCAACGTATGCACGGAAAGGTGAGCACAAAGCATTCTGCGAGACTATGCTTTCATTGCCTCCCGGTTCGGAAACACGGGTGACAAACGTCGCGTTCAGCATTCCGGGAGCATCCGGTGCGGCCGGAACACGTGCCTGAACATCCGCGTTGCCATGGGAGTCGAGAGTTGTGCTTAGCAGTTCAGAGGACAAGGAGTTGAACTCGGACAGCGGATTCGAGAAAATATAGCCTTCAAAACCGCTGAAGGCCGTTCTGCGGGGAGTCAGTTTCAGCGAAACTTTTGCAGGAAGCGAAGACGCGACTGCCCCGGTAAGCCAGGACGAACTGAGCCTGAACGTTGCCAACGAATCGGCGTCAAGCACGTTTGAAGGCAGCGTGAGCGCCACTTTGAGACGGTTCGGCTTTATGCTCTCGACATGAAGCGACTTGTGGAAAGCGGCACCGCCAACCTTTGCGTAGGCATGATAGGTTCCGGTCAGGTCGTTTTCTGAGGTCGGGACTTCAAAAACATAGAATCCGTCAACGGACTTGGGACAGACCTGTCGTGCAAAGAATTGCCCCTTAGGACTATAAACCTCCAGCACAGCAGGATGCTCCGCCGGAAGCGCCTTTTCTGAAGACTCGACCAACAGCGTCAGGTGCATAGTGTCTCCGGGACGCCACACTCCCCTCTCCCCATAGACAAATCCGCGTATTCCCTTCTCCACCGTCTCTCCACCAACGTCGAAGCGGCTGAGCGAATTCTCCTGTCCGTCGATGACCTTGAGATAGGACACGGCATCGGCAGACTTCGCCACCACGGCAAAAGGCTTACCGTCAAACGAGAGTTCCGCCCGTCCATCTGCATCGGATTTTGCGGACGCGAGTTTTCGCAGCTGATAGTTATACGCCGAAATCTCCACTCCGGAAAGCGGTGAGGTTGAAAGTATATCGTTAACATACACCCACATACGCCCGTTTCCGGCAGATTTTGCGACGACACCGATGTTCGAGGCCATCAGATTGACGCTCGGAAACCTATCCGACTGCATATAATAGGTAGGATTGAGCGGATTGTCGCGCTCTTCCCATTCATAGAGATTCCAGTCGTAGCAGTTGTCGTAGTAATATGGATTCGGAACATCCCATTCCGCCTCGTCCGCTGCGGTCATTTCGCCTTCGGCGAGTTTCGTCAGACTTTCGTCTTCCGAGGCGAGGGTGACGGCATTCTTGCCATAGACAGAATAGTCCTGAACAAAGGAAAGGGATATGCGATAGAGTGCCCCGGGTTCACGCTTCATGAGCCCGGAAAGGTCTACGGAGAAATTCTGCCACTGATGCAGGTCTGTCTGAGGGTTAGTGTCCAGAGAAAGTTTCTTCCTATAAATCAGGCGTCCGGAACGACGGAGCCCGCTGTTGCCGTCAAGTGAATTTTCCTGTAGGAAATGCAGGACGTTGTCGCTGTAGATTTTCACCACTTTCAGATCCACGGCACGAAGATTCACGGCCTGGAACGGGAAGCGCAGGTCAGAGTCGTCCGGAAGAATGTTTCCCTGATAGGGCAGACGAACGGCAGGCTTGAGTTCATCGGAACGGAAGTCCGCAGTCCAGTCCGCACCGAGACGGTCGCCACACCAGTCTTTCAGCGCCTCTGAGACAGTAAGGCTAATGTCTGAAGGACGCGTCTTCTTTTCATAAAACACACGCACTATGTTTCCATCGGCAGTCGAGTAACTGCGCCCGTCTCCGGAAAGGATGAACATTCCCGAAAGGTCGGCAAGGGGGTCAAGAGGCTGGGACAGAACCACCTGAATATATGGTTCCACTCCGTCATTCTTCTTGGCAGACAAGACTTTGAAGCCGTCGGTTCCCGGTATTGTGACTTCTGCTGAAACAGTCTTTTCAAACCCGGAGGAATGTCCATCGAAAACGATGGTAAGCCTATCATCCTCCGTACGTCTGTTTACCGGAGACACGCTGAACTCATACACACCGGCTTCAGAGCCTGCCTTTAGACTGACCTCAGCCGCCCCGGAGCCTCCATCGGGATAGAGCATCCGTGCAACCTCATCTTCCGGCAGACTCTCGCTGAGCATAAGCCGTCCCTCAACGGAGGCAATTTCCGGAGACTGCCTGAGAATCTTCACTCCATCAATTACGAGCGATGCTCTCTTCGGTGCCACCCGGAAAGTAAACTCAAAGGTCCTTAACTTCGGGACCTCAACGCCGAAGACCTTGTCAAGCGAGAACTTTCCCCGGTATTCCCGCCCCTGCTTAAGCTGTCCCTCCTCGGGAACGAACTCTATCATCTTTGATCCCACCCAGCGAGCCTCACCTTTGAGTGACGGAGAGAAACTGAAGAGTCCGTCCGCCGGCACCGAGGTGTCAGGAGTCGATGCGAACTCAATTTTAATGGAAGACGTCTCAGAAACGAGCCCTCCCGTGTAGGCTTCAACATAATCTACAAATCCCGCATCCGGATTATCCGCCCCTTCTCCTCCGTTTCCGCAGGAGAGAGCAAGCAAGGCTGCGGCAGCCAATCCTGCCATCGGCTTCAACATATACAACGACATATCGACAGTTTTTTACATTTCATATCGGCACAAATATAATAATCGTAAGCATCGAATCAAAAATGTTTCCGATTTTTTATTACTTTTGCGGATTCCTTTAGGATGTTTAACTTTTATTCCGGTGTTATGGACAGAAAAGTGGTCATCATTCCCACTTATAACGAGCGGGAAAACATAGAAAAAATAATCCGTGCGGTGTTCGGTCTTGAAGGAGACTATCATGTGCTTGTGATTGAGGACGGGTCGCCGGACGGAACCGCAGGGATTGTACGCGAGCTGCAGAAAGTGTTTCCGGAGAGGCTGTTCATGATTGAACGCGCGGGAAAACTTGGGCTCGGAACGGCGTACATTACCGGATTCAAATGGGCAATCGAGCGGAAATATGACTACATCTTCGAGATGGACGCAGACTTCTCGCACAATCCGAACGACCTTCCGAGACTCTATGCGGCCTGCGCGGAGGGCGGAGCGGATCTGGCAATAGGCTCACGCTACTGCAACGGGATCAGCGTCATCAACTGGCCCATAGGCAGGGTGATAATGTCCTACTACGCTTCGGTATACGTGCGGACGGTGCTGGGAATGAAGGTATACGACACCACGGCAGGGTTCAAGTGCTACCGGCGCAGGGTGCTGGAGACAATTGACCTAGACAAAATCAGCATGTACGGCTACGGATTCCAGATTGAGATGAAGTACAGCTGCTACAAACTCGGTTTCAAGATTGTGGAGGTGCCGATCATCTTCGTGGATCGCAAGGAAGGCACTTCAAAGATGAGCGGAAGCATATTCGGTGAGGCCTTCTGGGGCGTGTTGAGGCTGAAATTCCGGAAGATCCGTCCACGAAAGGAACTGCAAAAATGAAGAAAGAATGAAGAGCAGGGAGTTCAAGGGAAATCTTTTAACATATATAATATCGCTTACGGCAATAACCCTTTGGGGTGCGTCCTACATCTGGTCAGATTGTCTCATAGGCCGGGGAATTTCCATTTTCTATTTCGTGTTCGTGCGGATTTTACTTGCAGGGCTGTTGCTGCTCGCATTTAATGCCGTCACACGCAAATTAGTCGGAATACGGAAGACAGACCTCCCGTGGTTTCTGCTGCTCGCGTTCTGTGAGCCTTTCATCTATTTCCTTTTCGAGACATACGGAATCAAGATGACCGGCTCTCCGACATTGAGTTCAATGACTATCGCGACAATACCGATATTCTCGATTTTTGCCGGTGTAATGTTTTTTCGTGAAAAAATCAATTTTGTCAATATCATCGGAATATTCCTCTCTCTCGGAGGAATAGTTCTCGTGGCTATGGCCAAAGGTGAATTGGGAGAACATTTCATAGTAGGGGTCATATTTCTTCTCATAGCTGTGATTGCGGAAGTCTGCCATGCAAGCATAACGAAAAAACTGAGCGACCGCTATACCAGCCAGAACATCGTGATGTATCAGTTTCTCATAGGCTCGGTATATCTGCTGCCGTTCTTCATTTTCAAGGGATTCGACAATTTCACGCCACAGGCCTATTTCAGTTGGGACACATGGCGGCCGATTCTCTGTCTCGCAGTGCTCTGTTCAAGCATCGCCTTCTCGCTTTGGGTCGGAACAATCAAGAAACTCGGAGTGGCGAAATCCAGCATCTTCACGGCGCTGATTCCGGTGGCGTCTGCAATCATAGCATGGGTAGGCGGGCACGAACTGCTTAATCTGAGGCAGTGGATTGGAGTGGCAGTATGCGCTGTAGGAGTGATAATGTCGCAGGTGACGGTGAAGGCACGCTGTAAGAAAGTCGCGTAATGGATTGCAGGGAGCCCGCATAGTTGTATTTTCAAAAATCACAGAGAGGATTTATGATATCAGAAGACAACACCTTTCGGAACGGAGATAATCACAATATTTTTTTCGCAGACGAAAGATATATGCACGAGGCGCTGAAGGAGGCGCGTTATGCCTTCGATGAGGACGAAGTGCCAATTGGGTCTGTGGTCGTGTGGAACGGGCGCGTCATCGCAAGAGGTCACAACATGACGGAAAGGCTTCACGACACGTCGGCACATGCAGAAATGATAGCGTTGACTGCGGCCACCGAGGCCATGGGAGGGAAATATCTCGACGAATGCACTCTGTATGTTACAGTTGAGCCATGTCCGATGTGTGCGGGAGCAATGAACTGGGCGCAGGTCGGCAGGCTTGTCTATGGCGCGGCGGATCCCAAGCGCGGGTTCACGAAGTTCACGCCATCGCTGCTGCATCCGAAGACGGAGGTTGTTTCAGGCATATTGGCGGAGGAATGCGGAGGACTTGTCAGCGATTTTTTCAGAATCAAGAGAAAGTAACATAACAAAGGCGGGAGTTACAGATTCACGCGGATGGCGGGAACCCTCCGCTCATGAAAAAAATCGCGTCGAGTTTCCCGCCTTCCGCTTTCGGAAGTCTTTCAGAATCAAGAAAAGTTCATAACACATGTTTAATCTGGAATCACTTGGACTGTTTGGATTATTCATCGGGACGTTTCTCGCCGCGACGATTCTTCCGTTCAGTTCTGACGCCCTCTACATCGCCGTGCTGGCTGCGACGAAGGACCCGGTCGGATGTCTTGCGGTGGGAACTGTCGGCAACTGGCTCGGCAGCGTGGTGACCTACTGGATAGGGTGGATCGGAAAGTGGGACTGGATCGAGAAGTGGTTCAAGGTAAGACCGGAGACACTCAAAAGGCAGAAGACAAAGATTGACAGATACGGGGTTTGGCTCGCACTGCTCGCATGGGTACCATTCATAGGCGACGTCATCGCCATAGCCCTCGGATTCTACAAGACTCGCCCATGGGCGACGATGTTCCTTCTGCTCATCGGAAAGTTCGCGCGATTTTTGCTGTGGAATTCGGTTTATGGATTGTTCTGAAATAAATGAATCCGAACCTACATAAAAATATAAAGGAATGAAACACGCATACGTTTTCCCGGGACAGGGAGCACAGTTTTCCGGAATGGGAAAAGATCTCTACGACAAGGGAGGCACTTACCGGGAGATGTTCGAGACTGCGAACAAATTTCTCGGATTCAGAATCTCAGACATAATGTTTGAAGGAAGCGCAGAAGAGCTGAAACGGACCGACGTGACCCAGCCTGCGGTCTATCTCCATTCGGTCATAAAGGCATTGGACTATGAACAGCCCGACATGGTCGCGGGACACTCGCTCGGAGAGTTTTCTGCGCTTACCGTATGCGGGGCATTACAGTTCATCGATGGGCTGAGGCTCGTGTCGGCACGGGCAAGGGCAATGCAGAAAGCCTGCGAATTGAGGCAGGGAGGAATGGCGGCAGTCATCGGGCTGGAACCATCTGTCATAGAACAAGTATGCGCGGATGTAAGCCGCAACGGAGCCGCGAATGACGGAGCGGAAACAATGGGCAAGTACGGAGAAGTCGTTGCGGCAAACTACAACAGCGATGGACAGACTGTCATTTCCGGTGACAAGCCAGCCGTGGAAGAGGCCTGCAAATGGCTCGAAGAAGCCGGCGCCAAACGAACTGTCGTGCTGCAGGTCGGGGGCGCTTTCCATTCCCCCCTCATGGAACCTGCAAGCCGTGAGTTTGACAATGCACTGCTCAAGACAAGAATTCATTTTCCACATTGCCCTATATATCAAAACGTTTTTGGTGAGCCGACTATGAATCCGGATACAATCAAGACGCACCTGCTCCTGCAGTTGACACATCCGGTAAGGTGGACACAGACCATCAGAAACATGAGGACGGATGCCGCGGCGGAACTCGGAGTGCCGGCGGTGGAAGCCATTGAATTCACCGAAATAGGGCCGGGCAACACGCTGACAGGGCTCATACGCAGAATCGCATATTGAGTTTGAATGTACCGCGATGAAATGACGGAATGCCTTGGGAAAATATTTTCAATAACGGCAAATTTTGAGTAACTTTGCAATGTCTCCGTGCGATTCCGTTAACGCACACGGAAATATTTTGAAAACAAAACTATATGCGTTTTATAAAACATTATTAACTAATTAGTTATGGCAAACGAAAAGAAATTCGTCACTTGTGACGGAAACTACGCTGCCGCTCACATCGCTTATCTGTTCAGTGAGCATGCGGCGATCTACCCTATCACGCCGTCGTCGACTATGGCCGAATATGTTGACGAGTGGTCAGCGAAGGGCAAGAAGAACCTCTTCGGAGAGACCGTGAAAGTGACTGAGATGCAGTCTGAGGGCGGTGCTGCCGGCGCAGTGCACGGCTCGCTCCAGGCTGGCGCGCTCACCACGACGTTCACGGCTTCGCAGGGACTTCTCCTGATGATTCCTAACATGTACAAGATTGCAGGAGAGCAGCTTCCGACCGTGTTCCACGTCTCTGCACGCGCCCTCGCATCACACGCCCTCTCGATCTTCGGCGACCACCAGGATGTCATGGCATGCCGTCAGACGGGATTCGCGATGCTCGCGTCCGCTTCCGTTCAGGAGGCTCTTGACCTCGCTGCAGTTGCACATCTCTCGACAATCAAGTCAAGCATTCCCTTCATCCATTTCTTCGACGGATTCCGCACATCGCACGAGATCCAGAAAATAGAGTTGATCGATGAGGATGCGCTCAGAGAAATGATCAGCACCAAGGCACTCGCTAGGTTCCGCGAGCGTGCGCTCAATCCTGACGCGCCTGTAACCCGTGGTTCCGCACAGAACGGTGACGTCTATTTCCAGGCACGCGAGGCATGCAACGGAGCCTACGAGGCAGTTCCTGACGTTGTTGCAAGATATATGGGCGAAATCAGCGAACTTACAGGCAGAAGCTACCGCCCGTTCGACTACTACGGAGACCCTGAGGCCGAGAACGTAATCATCGCGATGGGTTCGGTGACTGAGACAATCAAGGAGACCATCGACCATCTTGAGAAAGAAGGCAAGAAGGTCGGCCTCATGATCGTTCGTCTCTACCGTCCGTTCTCGGCAAAATACTTCTTCAAGGCACTTCCAAAGAGCGTGAAGAGAATCGCCGTTCTCGACAGGACCAAGGAGCCCGGCTCTCTCGGAGAACCTCTCTACCTCGACATCAAGGCTCTCTTCCAGGGTCAGGAAAACTCTCCGCTGGTCGTCGGCGGCCGCTACGGTCTTTCTTCAAAGGACACCACTCCGGCACAGATTGTCGCAGTCTACGAGAATCTCGAACTCGCGGAGCCTAAGACAGACTTCACCATCGGCATCGTCGATGACGTGACCTTCAAGTCACTCCCGGTAAAGGAGGAAATCTCCATCATGAAGCCTGGCACAACCGAGTGCAAGTTCTTCGGTCTCGGTTCTGACGGTACAGTCGGCGCGAACAAGAACACCATCAAGATCATCGGTGACCACACACAGAAATATGCCCAGGGCTACTTCGACTACGACTCCAAGAAGTCCGGCGGATACACCTGCTCGCACCTGCGTTTCGGAGACCTCCCTATCAAGGCTCCTTACCTCGTGTCAACCCCTGACTTCGTTGCCTGCCACGTCCCTTCATACCTTTCAAAGTATGACGTGCTCGCCGGCATCAAGCCGAATGGTACCCTACTGCTCAACAGCCTCTGGGACGAGAAGGAAACCCTCGAAAGGATTCCGGAGCACGTGAAAGGCATCATCGGAAGGAAGAACATTTCCCTCTACATCATCAACGCCACAAAGATTGCCGCTGAAATCGGACTCGGCGGAAGGACCAACACCATCCTCCAGTCCGCGTTCTTCAAGATCACGAACATCATCCCTTACGAGGACGCCGTGACATATATGAAGCAGGCCATCCTCAAGAGCTACGGCAAGAAAGGCGAGAATGTCGTGAACATGAACTACGCTGCCGTTGACCGCGGAGGCGAGTACACCAAGGTCGAGATTCCTGCGGACTGGAAGGACATCACCGCCAAGTTCGAGAATCCGAACAAGGATCGTCTCGCGCCTGAGTTCGTGAAGGAGATAGCCGACGAGGTCAACTCACAGTGCGGAGACAGGCTTCCGGTAAGCAAGTTTATCGACATCCAGGACGGAACTATGCCTAACGGCACCGCTGCTTACGAGAAGCGTGGCGTGGCCGTGAAGGTTCCGGAGTGGAAGAGCGAGAACTGCATCCAATGCAACACCTGCGCGTTTGTCTGCCCTCACGCTGCCATCCGTCCGTTCATCCTCACTGCAGACGAGGCGGCTAAGGCTCCGGCAAGCGTTAAGAAGGCTGCAGGAAAGGCACAGCTCAAGGAATACACCTACGCGCTTTCTATTTCTGTCGCTGACTGTACGGGATGCGGAAACTGCGTTGATGTCTGCCCTGCCAAGGAGAAGGCACTTGAGATGGTTTCATATCAGGAGGATCTCCAGGAGCAGGAGAACTTCAATTGGCTTAACGAGCACGTAGGCTACAAGGAGAACATCCTCAACAAGGAAGGCAACGTGAAGAACGCACAGTTCGCACAGCCGCTCTTCGAGTTCTCAGGCGCATGCGCAGGCTGCGGCGAGACTCCTTACATCAAGACTATCACACAACTCTGGGGCGACCACATGATGATCGCGAATGCCACCGGATGCTCTTCAATCTACGGAGCGTCATTCCCTGCAACTCCATACTGCACCAACGCACAGGGTCATGGTCCGGCATGGGCAAACTCTCTGTTCGAGGACTTCTGCGAGTTCGGTCTCGGAATGAAGCTCGGTTCAGATAGGGCGCGCGCAACCGTCGCGAAACTCATGGAGCAGGGTCTCTCATGCTCTTGCTGCTCAGACGAAATGAAGGCACTCTTCACTCAATGGCTTGAGAACAAGAACGATGCAAAGATTACCCGCGAGGTTGCCGACAGGCTCGTCCCTCTCATGGAGGCATGCGGATGCGACACATGCAAGGCACTGCTTGAGTACAAGCACTTCATCCCTTCACGCAGTCAGTGGATCATCGGCGGTGACGGTGCGTCTTACGACATCGGATACGGCGGACTCGACCACGTGCTTGCATCCGGCGAGAACGTCAACATCCTTGTCCTCGACACCGAGGTTTACTCCAACACCGGCGGACAGTCCTCAAAGGCAACTCCTGCCGGAGCTATCGCCAAGTTCGCGGCTTCAGGAAAGAAGGTGCGCAAGAAGGATTTGGGAATGATGGCAATGAGTTACGGCTACGTCTATGTTGCACAGATTGCCATGGGCGCATCTCCGGCTCAGTACTTCAACGCCATCAAGGAGGCCGAGGCTTACAACGGCCCGTCACTCCTCATCGCCTACGCGCCATGTATCAACCATGGTCTCAAGGCCGGCATGGGTCTCAGCCAGAAGGAGGAGAAGCTCGCTGTCGAGTGCGGTTACTGGCATCTCTACAGATATAATCCGGAACTCGCGGAGGCCGGCCAGAATCCGTTCACGCTCGACTCCAAGGAGCCTGACTGGAGCAAGTTCCAGGACTTCCTCAAGGGCGAGGTGAGGTTCGCTTCTCTCTACAAGATGTATCCGGACCATGCCGCTGAGCTTCTTGAGAAGACTGAGGAGTTCGCGAAGATACGCTACAACAATTATAAGAGGCTTGCCGGAAAATAGCAGGCTTACTACTAAAAAACTCCGCTTGGATGATGTCCGAGCGGAGTTTTTTTTTGTCGTAATAATGTGTAACTATTCCTCAGGAACGAGTCCGGAAGCGAGTTGCGAACCATCGACAAATTTGCCAACTGCAATCTTTGCAGAAGCAGCGCTCTTGAGGTTAAGCGTGTAAGACGCAACCTTGTCTGCTGTTTCGAGATTGCCGGTGATTGTCAAAGCGGTCTCCGAGAGATTGCTATAACTTGCTTCGGCCGTCTTTTCTTCTTTGCCAATCTTGGCCGTAAAGGTAAACTTTCCGCTCGTCGCGTCAGCCGGAGCGACTGCATAGGTGAACGGAATGCCGAGATAGTCGTCGTCATTGAGACTTGCGATCATAGGCTTGACCTTCTCCATAACTGTCTGAATCTTCGACAGGGTCGCTTCCGGAATCTCTGAAGCGTGCTGCTTAAGGTAAGTCTCGACGGCTGTGACAATGAGATTGAGTTTTGACTTCTCGACAAGAATGCCTACATTGCCGGTTTCGTCAGCTGCAAGGTTGGCGACAGCCGTGAACTTAAGATTGGATGACTGCTCAGCAAGGAACTGCTTCACTTCGGCAGGAAGATTCTGGCTATAGCCCAAAGCATCGGCATAACTCAATACCTCGGCCACAGAAATGTTCTCGTCAACCCAAGTGTTGACATAATTTGTGTTTGTCTCGGGCTCGTTGTTGTCCTTCTCGCATGATGAGGCGAACACGAGTGCGAGAGCCATCATCGAAATTGTAAAAAACTTTTTCATAACTATAAAATTTTGTGTTTGCTTTCACTCTCAAAAACATCATGCAAAGGTCAAACGATATTCCACAGCTGGCACCAACTGACATGTTGTCAGACTCGGTTTTTCGCCAAATTTATACAATTTGGCGTTCCTCTCATCGATCTTGAACTTCATATGTGCCGATTCAAAGACAAACTAGCCCATGTCAGCTAAACGGCAGTTATGACGAGACGCCACCTGCCAATAATAATTTTTTCTATCTTTGCATTGTCATATACCTATATATTATATATGCGGACACAGAACGAAGATTTCAGGCTCAGGGTTTTTCTCACGCTTGTGGAAGAAGGCAGTTTCACGAGAACGGCGGCTGTGCTTGGCATCACCCAGCCAGGAGTCAGCCAGAATATCTCCGAATTGGAGAAGATCTATGGCATCAGACTGTTCAACCGAGAAAGGGGTGCGGTATCGCTGACGGATGAAGGCAAGGAGTTCAGGGAATATGCGCTTAGAATCGAAGGAGCCTACCATGATGCGGTGGCTTTCGCTGAACATGGGGGAAAACTCTCGGATAATTCTGAGAATCTGGCCATTGAGTTGGTGCGCTCATTGCTGCCTGCGTTGAGGAAAATGAATTCTGCCTTCGCTGAAGATGTGGAGCGCATCGTGGTCTCCTATTCCGCAAAATAGAAAAAAACAGATTATTTTCATTATATTTGCGAGTTCGGCACGGATTTTCCCATTGCCGATTATGCCTTTGCATATATCAATTAACTATCATATAACGATTTATCATGAAGCGTTTCTTACTTGGTGTCGCAGTGCTCTTCACCATGACGTCCGCATTCGGGCAAACTACGCTGCCGAACGACCCTGAGGTGCGGGTCGGCAAACTTGACAATGGTCTGACCTACTACATCAGACACAATGACAAGCCTGCACAGCGGGCTGAATTCTACCTCGCAACAAATGTCGGAGCCATCCAGGAAACTCCGGATCAGGACGGACTCGCGCATTTTCTCGAACATATGTGCTTCAACGGAACCAAGAACTTCCCCGGCAAGACACTGCTGGAATACCTCCAAAGCATAGGTGCAGAGTTCGGTGGCAACATCAACGCCTCAACCGGTGTCGAGGAGACGACATACATGCTGAACAACATTCCTGTGACACGCGAGGGCATCATCGACACCTGCCTGCTCATCATGCACGACTATTCCCACTTCGTAACCTGCGATCCTGTCGAAATCGACAAGGAACGTGGCGTCATCATAGAGGAAAGACGTGCACGGAGGACAGCTTCTTGGAGGCTTCACGAGCAGTCGCTCCCATACTATTATGGGGATAGTAAATACGCAGGCTGCACCCTCATCGGAAGTCAGGAGAATCTCGAAAGTTTCAAGCCGGAGAGCCTAACCAATTTCTACCACACTTGGTATCGTCCGGATCTTCAGGCACTTATCGTGGTCGGAGACATTGACGTGGACTCCATTGAGGCGAAAATCAAGTCAACATTCGCGGACATCCCAGCGGCAGAGAATCCGAAACCAAAGGAAGCAATTAAGATTCCGGATAACGAGAAGCCGCTCATCGGAGTGCTCACCGACCCAGAGTGCAGTTCAAGCTCGATTGAGGTACTATGGAGAAGCGAGGCCGACGACGAGGCCTACAACAGCACCGACATCGGTTTTCTCACCGAGATGGCCAAGACCATGATTGCGATGATTATGAGCGAGCGATTCGATGCCATCACCAGCAAACCTGGAGCTCCGTTCCTCGGAGCGGGACTTGGAGCCGGCAACCTCTGCGAGACCTGCCAGGCAACTTTCGGCACCGTAGCCTTCAAAGACGGAGAATGGGAGAGCGCGTTCCGAGCATTCCTCACGGAGGTTGAGAGAATGAGACGCTACGGATTCTCGTCCGCGGAACTTCAGAGGGCGAAGGATAACATACTCAGTTCGTTCGAGAAGGCAGTGGAGGCCGCCGACACCCGAAAGAACGCTGATTTCGTGCGTCCGCTCATAGACAATTTCTTCGACAACGACCCATACATGACCCCAGAGGTAAGGTACGAGACAGCGAAACAGCTGCTCGGGCAGGTTCCGGACCAGATTTTCACCCTCGCGGCAAATGCCCTCATAGATGGCAAGAGCGTGTCCATAGTGTATAAGGCCCCTGCGAAGGAGGGTCTCGCCCACCCGACTCCGGAACAGCTTCAGGCAGTTTATGACGAAGTGTCCGCAGCGGAGATTGAGGCGCCTGTTGAAGAAAAGGTAGCATCCGAGTTCGTTGATCCGGCGACTCTCAAGGGGTCGAAGGTGAAAAAGACCGCAAAAGGGCTATATGGTTCGACGGTATGGACACTGAGGAATGGTGCTAAGGTCGTAGTGCTCCCTACCGAATACAAGAAGGATCAGATCCTCTTCACCTGGTTCAAGAACGGAGGCGAGACACTCATCGATGACGAGGATCTTCCGTCATTCGAGAGCAATATCTACGGACTTTTCCAGCGCAACAGCGGAATCTCGAAGTTCAGTTCCAACGAGGCATCCAAGATGCTAGCCGGAAAGAATCTCAGCGCATCTTCATACATCTCGGACATCCGTCACGGAATTAGCGGCAGCACCACTCCGAAAGACCTTGAGACGGCTCTCCAGATTGCCTATCTGACCTACTGCGACCCACGTTTCGACCAGGAGGAATATGAAGTCGGCATAGAACAGATTAAGGCAGTTCTTCCTAACATCGTCAATCAGCCAAACTTCAAACTCCAAAACGAAGTCGGCAGGGCCGTATATGGGCCGGACTGCAAGCGCAACATAGAACTTAACGAGGAGACGCTTGAAAAGGCGAACCTCGCGACAATCGAGAGAGTCTATCGCAGCCTATTCAAGGACGCTGCCGGACTCACCGCAGTGTTTGTCGGAAACATTGACCTCGAAACGTTCAAACCGCTCTGCGAAAAGTACATAGGTTCAATTCCTAAGGGAAAGAAAGCAACGACATGGAAGGACAACAGCCCCAAGGTCGTGAAGGGCGAAGTGATTGATCGCTTCAGCACCGATATGCAGACCCCTAAGAACACCGTAATCTTGTTCTACACGGCGTCAATTCCGTATTCGGTGAAGACCGCGACAATGCTCAAGGCCGCCGGATATATTTTGGACATGATCTACGTCGATACTCTACGCGAAGAGGAGGGGGGCACATACGGAGCGCAGGCATCCATGAGCATGACGGCACAGCCCGAACCCGAGGCTGCCATACAGGTTGCGTTCGAGACGAATCCGAGCCAGTGCGAGAGGCTCATCGAGCTGGCCAAGGAAGGGCTGCACAAGCTAGCATACGAAGGCCCTACCGAGGAGCAGATGACCCGCACGCTTGAGAACTTCAAGAAGGAGATTCCGGAAAAGAGACTCAACAACAGCTATTGGCTCAGCAATATCCTAAAGAATGAATACCTCGGAATCGACTATGATGCTGAATATGAGGCGGCTGTGAATGAGATTTCAGCGGAGGGCATAAAGGATGTGCTCCAGAAAGTCCTTGAATCCGGTAACTTCATTGAGATCGTGATGTCGCCGGACAATGCCGTTGAGAGAGAATGACGGGGCGCATAAAAGGCGGTCTGCGGCGTTGGACGGCTTAATGAAATCCTCACAACCATCAGGTTGCTGCGATATTCATCCTCGCCGTCCGCCTTGCATCCCATCCTTTTATGCATCCCCTTCCAACAACTGATTCAATAACAAAACCGCCACCTTTTTCTGGTGACGGTTTTTTATTATCTCAAGTAAGACCTGAAGAAATCCCAGACGAGGTCGCAGGTGGGGATGTAGCGGTCGGACCAACTGTG
>ERZ808252.1185-NODE-1185-length-20503-cov-4.574482_pt1 | contig 20503 bp, 15 predicted proteins | sample MGYA00521242_ERZ808252 | MGnify/ENA primary metagenome ERZ808252 (study PRJEB31516, sample SAMN03275581) | gut metagenome | biome: mammalia-associated habitat; material: feces | host: Papio cynocephalus | place: Kenya | collected 2012-08-07 ...
GATATTTCCCGTAAAAAGAAACTGTTGGAGAAGCAGAAGGAAGGAAAGAAACGTATGCGCCAGATCGGAAATGTAGAGATTCCGCAGAAGGCATTTATGAGCGTTTTGAAATTGGATGAGGAAAACTGATATGGGATCTTTGGGAATTTATGTGCATGTTCCTTTTTGCGTGAAAAAGTGCAATTACTGCGATTTCCTTTCATTTCCATTAAAAAAAGAGACGGATTGCCGGAACACGGAAAACTATGTGAAAGCATTGCAGCAGGAAATCCGGAATCCGTTTAAACTGCCGGAGTCTCCCGCCGAAGTAGACACGATCTACATTGGCGGCGGGACTCCGAGTCTGCTTTCAGAGCGGCAGACAGGAATGATACTGGATGCGATAAATTGGAAATTTATGGTAAAAGCGAATGCGGAGATCACGATGGAATGCAATCCGGGAACGGTGACCGCAGAGTCCCTGCGGGCGTACCGTAATCTTGGCATCAACCGTCTCAGCATCGGGATCCAGTCAGCCGTCGAAAAAGAACTTGCTCTTTTAGGAAGGATCCATACGTTCTCGCAGGCAAAGCAGGCAGTGTCGTGGGCGAGAGAGGCAGGTTTTACCAATCTGAGTGTGGATCTGATGAGTGCTATCCCCGGACAGACACTTGTCTCGTATGAGCATTCTCTGCAGGAAATTCTGGCGCTTAAGCCGCAGCACATTTCTTCGTACAGCCTCATCATCGAAGAAGGAACGCCGTTTTTTGAAAGGTACAAAGGCAATCCGCCGGTGGACGAAGAAACCGACCGGAAAATGTATGAGATGACGCAGCAGATGCTCGCGGACAGAGGGTATGCGCGCTACGAGATATCCAATTATGCGCGCCCTGGATATGAGAGCCGGCACAACACCAAATACTGGACCGGGGAAGATTACCTCGGTGTGGGACTTGGGGCGAGTTCAAAAATCGGGAAATTCCGCCTGAAAAACGAGACGGATATGACTGTGTATTTGGAAAAACTTGGAAACAAAGAAGCCGTCACTTTTGTAGAAGAGAATCTGTCGGAAGAGGATGAAAAAATCGAATTTTTTATCCTTGGAATGCGGTGTATGAGTGGCGTTTCCCTGAAAAAATACAAAGAAAGATTTGGAGAAGACGCCTCCGTCCGATACGGAAAAACCATTCAGAAAATATGTGATATGGGACTCGCGGCAAGAGAAGAGGACAGGCTTTTTCTGACGGCAAAAGGCATCGACGTGAGCAATCTCGTATTTGAGATGTTTTTCGTGTAAAATTGGGGTAAAATCCGCAAATTTAACTAGACAATAAGGGAAAAAACGGTTACAATAAATATAACTAATATTTTGTTAAGGAAGTGAACCAATGAATTCAGTATATGAGAAAGTCGAATTGTGTTATAAACAGATTCGTACGAAAATTGATTTTGTGCCAAAGGTAGCGATTGTTTTGGGAAGCGGACTGGGCGCTTTGGCTGAAGTGATCAAAGTGGTAGATTCGATTGATTATGCCCAGATTCAGGGATTCCCTGTATCTACGGTAGACGGGCATAAAGGTCGTTTTGTATTTGGATATATCGAGCAGACTCCTGTTGTGATCATGCAGGGACGTGTTCATTTTTACGAAGGATATGCGATCAGTGATGTCGTTCTTCCGATCCGTGTCATGAAAAAACTCGGAGCGGAGATTTTGTTTTTGACAAATTCTGCCGGTGGATTGAATACGATGTATCGTCCGGGAGATTTTATGATGATCACCGACCAGATCGCAAGTTTTATGCCGTCTCCTCTGCAGGGGGCAAATGTAGACGAGTGGGGAAGCCGTTTCCCATCGATGGAACATCTTTACGATACCCAGCTCTGCGACTGCATCCGCCAGTCAGCGAGAGACTGTAACGTACCTCTTCGTGAGGGCGTGTATGTACAGATGCGTGGGCCACAGTACGAATCCACCGCAGAAGTCCGTATGTGTCAGGCAATCGGCGGGGATGCCGTAGGTATGAGTACCGCGATCGAGGCGATTGCAGGACGTCACATGGGAATGCGTGTGTGCGGACTGTCCTGTATCTCCAACATGGCTTGTGGAATCAGCAAGACACCGCTGAACCATATGGAAGTGACAGAAGTGGGAGAAAAGATGGCACCGTTGTTCCGTCTGCTTGTGTATAAAGCGATCAGTAAGATGACAGCAGATATGATTGAAAAGACAGAGCCGGTAGTAAAACCAGTCATGGCGCAGCCGGTTCGACAGAGTGTGATCATTGATGATATGTAATAAAACAAAGATACGGTTTTATCATGCGAGAATTGCAGCGATGGGACCGGACAGGAAAATTTTTACAGGAGAACTCCATGTCGAGGGAAACCGGATCACGTATGTGGGGGAAGCAGAAAATGCGCCGCACAGAGAAAACTGGGATCGTGAGATCGACGTGGAAAACGATCTTCTCCTGCCGGGATTTAAAAATGCACATACGCATACGGCGATGACTTTTTTGCGTTCCTATGCGGATGATGTGCCGCTGCAGACCTGGCTTTACGAAAAAATTTTTCCGATGGAAGATAAACTTACAAAAGAGGATCAATACTGGCTGATCCGGTTAGGGATCATGGAATATCTGACAAGCGGGATCACAGCCAATTTTGATATGTACCGTGATTTTGATTGTCATGCGGAAGTTTCGAGGGATGTAGGATTCCGTACCGTGATGTGCAGTGGATTAAACGATTTTTGTAGTTCTGTGGAAGAAGTAAAAGAACAGTTTTACCGTTTAAATGAGATCTCTCCGCTGGTGTCATGCCAGCTTGGATTTCACGCAGAATATACGACAAAACGTGAGACGTTAGAACAGCTTGCGGGGATTGCTATGGATCTTCGCAGGCCGGTCTATACACATATAGCAGAAACAAAGAAAGAGGTCGAGGAATGTTATGAAAAGTATCATGTTTCCCCGTTTGGGCTTTTGGATTCTATTGGTATGTTTACTCATGGTGGCGGGGGCTTTCATGGGGTCTGGATGTCCGAAGAAGATAAGAAAATTTGCCAGAAAAACAAACTCGCGATCGTATCCAATCCGTCGTCAAATCTTAAGTTAGCGAGTGGGATTGCCGATCTCTGCGGCTTGATGGAAGCGGGGATCCCGGTAGCACTCGGAACGGATGGACCGGCAAGCAACAATGCTCTCGATATGTTCCGTGAGATGTATCTTGCGTCGGTTCTGCCGAAAGTGTATCACAAAGATGCCTCGGCGATGAAAGCGGACGATGTTCTTTCGATGGCAACGACACAAGGCGCTCTTGTGATGGGACTGGAAGACTGTGACTGCCTGGCAGAGGGCAAACTGGCGGATATCATACGGATTGACATGAAACGCCCGAATATGCAGCCGGAGCATGATCTCTTGAAAAATCTGGTATATAGTGGAAGCAAAGAAAATGTCCGGATGACGATGGTAAACGGTAAAATTTTATATGAAGATGGACAGTTTTTCATGGATGAAGACCCATCGGATATATATCGTCAGACGGCAAAGATTATCAAACGAATGGAGGCGTGAGATATGAATATCAACATTAATGTAAATGGAAAACAGCAGGACAATAATAAGATGATGCCATTTGGCAGACAGAATGCGGATGATGCGAAATCTGTCCGCAGTACATTGGCGAAAAAACGTGCCGATAAGCTGGTTGGAAATGTATTTAAGAGCGATAAAAAGACGGATCTCAGTGTGAATGAGATGAAGGACAAACGCGAAGCTCTTCTTTCGGATACCACCAAGCAGTTAAAAGAATTGAGTGATCTGAAGGATCAGCGCAAAGAAATGCTTTCCCAGGCTGACGATCCGGTTATGGCTCAAAATATCAAAGATATTGATGAACGCATGACTGAAATATGGAAAAAAGTGGAAGAAAACCGCGCTCTTGCCAAAACTTACAGTCAGGCAGTTTCGGATGTGAAAGTGGAGAGATTAAAGAGCCATGCGATGGTTGATGCGTCAAATGAGGCAGAGGATCTTTTGATCCAAAGTGCCAAAGAGCTGGCAGCTTCCCTGATGGAGGAAGCAAAGAGCAATATTGAAGAAAAGATGGAACAGACGAAAGAAGAAGCACAGAAGGCGAAAGAAAAACAGGAAGAAAAGAAACCGGATAAGGATAAGACGGAAGAAACGCTTGCTGAAAAACTTGTTGAGCAGTCGAAGAAAAAAGAAGATGCAGATGAAAAGATCAAGAAGATGATAGATGAGCTGAATCTTTTGATGGACGACATTAAAGGAATAGAAGTCGATACCAATATCTAATTAAAATTTTATGTGTATGCCATGTTTTTGCTTTATGTTGTTGTTAGGATAATAAAATCACAGCAAGAGTAGAAATGAGGCATACAGATGAATGTGAAGAAAATAGTAAAATGTAGTTTGATACTGTGCCTGTTCTTGGGAGTGGGCACAGTTTTTTGTGGTTCCGGGACGGTAAATGCACAGGAAAAAATTGTATATACCATGGAAAAGGGCAGCAGCCGTTTGATCACCAAACTTCTGGGCAGCCATCCGTTTACCAAAAATGAAACGGCAAAGTACCGCAATCTTACCTGGAAATCATCAAAGCCAAAAGTTGTGCAGGTTAAGGCAAATCGCAAACTGGTGGCAAAAAAGAAAGGAAAATTATATCTTCGCGGATATAATAAGAAAAAGAAAAAAGTGGTGTCCATTCGCCTGATCGTCGGGAAAAAGGTGAAAAAGATTCAGGTTCCACAGACCCAGATCACACTGCCGTTTGGCGGATATGCAAGTTTACAGGCGGTGGCACAGCCATCTACGGCTTCTTATGCAAAATTGTACTACGAAGTAAAAAATCCTAAAATTGCAACGGTTTCTGCCAAGGGACAAGTAACTTCCCTGACCGCGGGAAGTACCCAGGTGACAATTTATTCCAAAGATGGCAATGCGAAAAAAACAGTGCGTATCAAAGTGAAAGAAGGTACGACCCGTACCACATCGAAGGGAACGGTACAGGGGACGAAGAGCAGCGATGCGTCAACACTGATCTGGTATGGGATTCCTTATGGACAGTCTACGGCCGGCACCAATCGCTGGAAGGCTCCGCAGCCGGTCATTCCGTGGAGTGATACGTTGAATGCTGCGGTACCAAAGTCCGGGGCGGCTTGTTATGGAGACGGAGAAAATTACAATGGCACGGAAGATTGTCTGTATGTAAATGTGTACCGTCCGAATACAACAGAACAGAATCTGCCGGTCATGGTTTATCTTCATGGGGGCGGAAATGCTGCCGGGACAGCCAATATTGATTTTTCTAAATTTGTGACAACTGCAAAAACGGTTGTTGTCTCTGTCGAATACCGGCTCGGCGCATTTGGCTATCTGAGTCATCCGGCGCTGCAGACAGGGACGGCAGAGGAAAATAGTGGAAATTTCACATTGCTGGATATCAAAGCGGCGTTGCAATGGACACAGGAAGAAATTGGAAATTTTGGCGGAGACGCCGGAAATGTGACATTGGCTGGATTTTCCGCAGGTGCAAGAAATGTCATGCTCTGTATGATCTCGCCGCAGATGCAGGGATTGTTCCATAAGATCATTGCATTCAGCGGTGGCTGCAATACCTGCACACCGCAGCAGGGAGAAGAGTCTTCGGAAGAAAAACTTGCTTCTATACTGGTAAAACGCGGAACGTATGCGACCAAAAAGAAAGCACTTGAATATATCCGATCGGCGGACAACGCGACGATACGAGATCTATTTTACAGTCTCACGACGGCAGAGGTTGCCAATATGTACCAGTCATCTGCCCTGCGGTTTGATCTTTTCCCACAGGGATTTAACGACGGCGTTGTTGTTCCGAAAGAAGGATTCTCGGTGATCGCAAGTGGAAATTACAATCGTGTCCCTGTTATGCTGGGAAGCGATGCGACAGAATTTTCCAGTTTTGCGTTAAAAACAGACATGTCAGAAGCACTTAGTACGGCGACGACAACGACATTTGACCGTGTGATGCAGCTGGGGATCCGGTACGGAAGTAAACTGCAGTCTGCCGGTTATATCGAAAAGACGGGAAATCTGCTTATGCAGGATGCAATGCACCAGCCGGTTTATGCGTATCGTTTCTTGTGGGGGACGGATCCTGCCGTGACCGATGCAAGTTACAGTACGTATGTGGGGGCGTACCATGGAGTGTCAAAAGACTTTCTCCGGGGGTATTATAAAAATCCATATCCGGAATATTCGTCCACTGCCATGCGGGCAGAAAACAAAGCCGGCCGAAAGCAGCTGACTACGATCATGCAGCAGTATATCGCACAGTTTTTGAAAGATGGTACGACCAATGTGGCAGAACAGCCGGTCTGGACAACCTGGAATAATATACCGGGAATCGAAAAACTAATGCTGTTTAATGCCGACATGACAACGGCATCGGCGTCGATGGACGCGCAGATGTACTCGAACGAGGAAACGCTGACGGCATTAAAAGCAGAAGCAAACGAAGAAGAATACCGCATATTGATGGATGTTATGTTTAAAAACCGGTTCTTTATGACGGAAAATCAGGAATAATTTTCCCATTTCCCGCATATCCTTTTAGTAAGACTATGTTTGCGTAAAGGGATACGCAGGAAAAGGGGGATCTTATGGATAGAAAAAGAAAAACACAGACCATGGATGGCAATATGGCAGCAGCTTATGTATCGTATGCCTTTACGGAGGCAGCAGCGGTATATCCGATCACACCATCGTCGCCGATGGCGGAATACACGGAAAAATGGGCGGCAAAGGAAAAGAAAAATGTGTTTGGACATGCTCCGCTGATCCGGCAGATGCAGTCCGAAGCAGGGGCTGCCGGTGCACTTCATGGGATATTGCAGGCGGGAGCTCTTGGGACGACGTATACCGCATCCCAGGGGCTTCTTTTGATGGTGCCAAACCTGTATAAAATGGCTGGGGAGCTTCTTCCGGCAGTCATTCATGTGGCGGCGAGAGCGCTGGCGACACATGCACTGTCCATTTTCTGCGACCACTCGGATATCTACGCCTGCCGTCAGACAGGCTGTGCCATCCTTTGTGCCTCCGATGTGCAGGAAGTGATGGATCTGGGGGTGGTCGCCCATGTGGCAGCGATTCAGGGGCGGATTCCATTCCTTCACTTCTTTGATGGATTCCGGACGTCACATGAGATTCAGAAAATTGAAGTGTGGGATGATATTTCACTTCAGGAAATGCTTCCCCGTGAAGAAGTTGATGCCTTTCGCAGACGGGCGTTGAACCCGGAGCATCCGGTACAGCGCGGAACGGCACAAAATCCTGACATATTTTTCCAGGTACGTGAGGCGGCAAACGGGTATTATGACAGGCTGCCGCAAATCGTAGAGGATACGATGAACGAGGTGAATGAACGCGCGGGGACAGATTACCATTTGTTTGATTATTATGGGGAGAAAGAGGCCACGCATGTGATCGTGGCGATGGGATCGGTCTGCGATACGATCAAAGAGACGATAGATGCCATGCAGCAGGAAGGAAGAGAAAAGATCGGACTCGTGCAGGTGCGTCTGTTCCGCCCATTTTCGAAGAAACATCTGCTTGCGGCACTTCCAAAATGTGTAAAGCAGATCACGGTGTTAGACCGTTCCAAAGAACCGGGAGCAGTGGGAGAGGCATTGTATCTCGATATTGTAGCAGCGCTGAAAGACAGTCCGTATGCTTCGGTTCCGGTATTTGGCGGAAGATACGGTCTGGGATCGAAGGATGTCACGCCGGGGGATATTGCGGCAGTTTACAAAAATTATCATACGAAGAACTTTACGCTAGGGATCTGTGATGATGTGACCCATCTTTCGCTTAAACCGTATCCGGTAGAAATGACGGGAGAACGTGCGTACGAATGCAAATTCTGGGGAATGGGTGCCGATGGGACGGTAGGAGCCAACAAAAACTCAATCAAGATCATTGGAGAAAATACGCCGCTTCAGGTGCAGGCGTATTTTGAATACGATTCGCGGAAATCCGGCGGGGTTACCATTTCCCACCTGCGGTTTGGAAAGCAGCCGATCCGTTCGGCGTACCGGGTTCATCAGGCCGATTTTGTCGCCTGCCATATGCCCGCATATCTGGAACGGTATGACATGGTGCAGGATCTGCGCAGAGGCGGCACATTTTTATTAAACTGCCCGTGGATGCCGGATGAGGTGGAAGAAAAACTGCCGGTAAAAGTAAAACAGATGCTGGCGGAAAAGGAAATAGAGTTTTACTGCATTGATGGATTTGCCATTGGAAAAGAAATCGGATTGGGCGGACGGATCAATACGATCCTGCAGGCGGCCTTTTTTGCCATCAGTGAGATCCTGCCGGTAGAAAAGGCAGAGGCACTTTTGAAAGAAGCGGCAGAAAAAACATACGGAAAAAAGGGACAGGCAGTCGTAGAGCAGAATCGGAAGGCAATTGAAGAAGGAATGACAAAATTCCGGAAAATAGAAGTAAAAGATGAATGGAAAAAATTGGAAGAAGAAAAGCCGCAGACGGCAGAAGAAACGACTTCCTTCCTGCATTATGTAAAGACCATTCAGCGGAAAATGAATTCACAGCGGGGGGACGAACTGCCGGTTTCCGAATTTGTGGAATATGCGGATGGTACGATGCCGGCAGGAACGGCCGCATATGAGAAACGCGGTGTCGGCATCCAGAGTCCAAGGTGGAATCCGGATGGGTGCGTCCAATGCAATGCGTGTTCACTGGTGTGTCCGCATGCCTGTATCCGTCCTCTGGTCATCCGCGGGGACGACAGGGAGCATGTCCCGGAGGGAACCTTTACGGAACTTCGCGGGATGGACGATCGGCTTTTTGCCATTACCGTATCGCCGCTTGATTGTACCGGCTGTGGAAACTGCGCAGACATCTGTCCGGGGAACAAGAAAAACAATGTACTGGAAATGATCCCCGCCGGCGAGGCGATGACGCAGCAGCCATTGTACGATTACGGAGAAGGCCACGAAAATGCGCCGGAACTTCTGGAAAAATTTGCGGAAACGACAGTGAAGGGAAGCCAGTTTAAAAAGCCGTTACTGGAGTATTCGGGAGCGTGTGCCGGATGTGGGGAGACACCGTATGCCAAGCTGGTGACACAGTTGTTTGGAGAACGGTTATATATTGCCAACGCAACCGGGTGTTCCTCTATCTGGGGCGGCTCCGCGCCATCGTGCGCCTACACGGTAAACGCGCAGGGAAAAGGGCCTGCCTGGGCAAATTCGCTGTTTGAAGACAACGCCGAATTTGGATTTGGCATGATGATGGCACAAAAGACTCTTCGCAAACGGGTATTTGAGGCGGCAAATGACCGGCTGGAAGAAGCGGAAGGCGAAGAGAAAGAAGTATTGCAGGCCTATGTGGAAAGCTGGCAGGATGGCGCAAAAAATGCCGTCGCGGTACAGAAAATGACAGCATTTTACGAACGGCAGGAAAAACCGGACCGGCTGCAGCAGGAAATCCTGCAATTGAAAGATTTTGCTTCGAAAAAGAGCCAGTGGGTCTTTGGCGGAGACGGCTGGGCGTACGATATCGGCTATGGCGGACTGGATCACGTTCTTGCAAGCGGTGAGGACATTAACATCCTTGTCTTTGATACCGAAGTGTATTCAAACACCGGAGGACAGGCATCCAAAGCGACACCGCAGGGAGCGGTCGCCCAGTTTGCGTCGCAGGGCAATGAGAAGGAAAAGAAAGATCTCGCCGCCATCGCAATGTGCTATGACAATGTGTATGTGGCGCAGGTGGCACTTGGTGCGGATTACAATCAGACGATCAAAGCGCTGGCAGAAGCAGAAGCACACGAAGGGCCGTCGCTGATCCTTGCGTACGCACCATGTATCAATCACGGCATCCGGAAAGGCATGGGGAAAGCGGTCGAAGAGGAAAAAACTGCGGTGCTTTCCGGCTACTGGCACTTATTCCGATTTTCCCCGGAGCGTGGCAGAAGGGGAGAAAATCCATTTGTTTTGGATTCCAGAGAGCCAAAACTTTCGTATGAGGAATTTTTAAAGGGAGAACTGCGCTACGAAAGACTTTCCAGGGAAAATCCGCAGCGGGCAGAGATGCTTTTTGCCGGAGCGGCGCAGAAAGCCAAAGAAAAATATGAAAAGCTGAGGGAGATATCCTTGCAATAATCGGTAAAATGGTGTATAAATATTCATAGAGGTTTTTTTATAACGATTCGGGTTTTCGTTTGCCGATAAGACCGGAATCGTTACGGGAATGGGAAAATGAATAGAGAACAATGGAGGAAAGAAAACATGGAATTAACAAGTGTACGAAGCTTTTTTCGTGACCGCGAACAATATATTGGAAAGGAAGTAACGACAGGCGGCTGGGTGCGAAGCATCCGTGCGTCAAAAACATTTGGATTTATCGTTGTCAATGACGGAACATTTTTTGAACCGATTCAGGTAGTATACAGTGATGCGCTTGATAACTTTGAAGAGATTTCCAAATTAAACGTAGGAGCTGCCGTGATCGTAAAAGGAACGCTGGTAGCAACACCGGAAGCAAAGCAGCCGTTTGAGATCCAGGCGTCAAGTGTGGAGATTGAAGGGGCTTCTACCGGAGATTATCCGCTTCAGAAGAAAAGACATTCTTTTGAATATCTGCGTACGATCAGCCATCTGCGTCCGAGAACCAATACCTTTCAGGCGGTATTCCGTGTGCGCTCTCTGATCGCGTATGCAATTCACAAATTTTTCCAGGAGCGTGAATTTGTATACGTTCATACACCATTGATCACGGGAAGTGACTGTGAAGGTGCCGGAGAAATGTTTCAGGTTACGACACTGGATCTGAATAATATACCGAAAAACGAAGACGGCAGCATTGATTACAGCCAGGATTTCTTTGGAAAAGAAACCAATCTGACCGTAAGCGGACAGCTCAACGGCGAGACGTATGCACAGGCATTTAAAAATATCTATACGTTTGGTCCGACATTCCGTGCGGAAAATTCCAATACGACCCGTCATGCGGCGGAGTTTTGGATGATCGAGCCGGAGATCGCATTTGCGGATCTGCAGGATGATATGATGCTGGCAGAGGGAATGTTAAAATATGTCATCCGCTATGTGCTGGAAAATGCGCCGGAAGAGATGGATTTCTTTAACCGTTTTGTGGACAAAGGACTGATTGAAAGACTGGAGCATGTGGCAAACTCTGAATTTGCGCATGTTACATATACAGAAGCAATTGAAATTCTTGAGAAGAACAATGACAAATTTGAGTACAAGGTATCCTGGGGGGCAGACCTTCAGACGGAGCATGAACGTTATCTGACCGAAGAAGTGTTTAAGCGTCCGGTATTTGTAACCGATTATCCAAAAGAGATCAAGGCATTTTATATGAAAATGAACGAAGATGGAAAGACGGTTGCAGCAATGGACTGTCTGGTCCCGGGAATCGGCGAGATCATCGGAGGAAGCCAGCGTGAAGACGATTATGACAAACTGGTCGCACGTATGGAAGAATGCGGACTCCGCAAAGAGGACTATGAGTTCTATCTTGACCTGAGAAAATATGGTTCTACCCGCCATGCCGGATTTGGTCTTGGATTTGAGCGATGTGTGATGTACCTGACCGGAATGTCCAACATCCGTGACGTCATTCCATTCCCAAGAACTGTAAATAACTGTGATTTATAGGAGGCAGAAATGAAAGTACCTGAAGGTTATGAATCCGCCCTGAATGTCCGTGAGACAGAAGTGGCGATTAAAGAAGTAAAAGATTTTTTTGAGAGAGCACTGGCAACAAACCTGAATCTGACCCGTGTGTCAGCGCCGTTGTTTGTAGCGCCGGAGACAGGATTAAACGATGATCTGAACGGTGTGGAGCGCCCGGTTTCCTTTGGAATCCGCGAGCAGAATGACCGCGTTGTACAGATTGTGCATTCTCTGGCAAAATGGAAACGCCACGCGTTAAAACGCTATGGATTTTCCATCGGCGAGGGATTGTACACCGATATGAATGCGATCCGCCGTGACGAGGATACGGATAACATCCATTCCATCTTTGTCGATCAGTGGGACTGGGAACGTATCATTGAGAAAGCCCAGAGAAACGAAGCCACATTAAAAGAGATCGTGTGCAAAGTATATCAGTCTCTGGAGGAGACAGAGGACTATATGTCCGTAAAATATTCTTACATAGAGAAAACACTTCCACAGGACATTACATTTGTTTCGACGTATGAACTGGAAGAAAAATATCCGGACAAGACGCCGAAAGAGAGAGAATATCTGGCTGCAAAGGAGCATGGTGCGATTTTCCTTATGAAGATCGGAGATAAGCTGGCAAGTGGCGAACCACATGACGGACGTGCGCCGGATTATGATGACTGGTCTTTGAACGGAGATATTATCGTATATTATCCGGTACTTGATATTGCACTGGAACTTTCTTCCATGGGAATCCGTGTGGATGAAAAGGCGCTGGAAGAGCAGCTGAAAAAAGCCGGCTGCGAGGAAAGGAAAAATCTTCCATTCCAGAAAGAAGTGCTGGAAGGCAAACTGCCATATACCATCGGAGGCGGCATTGGCCAGTCCCGTATCTGTATGTTCTTTTTACGAAAAGCACATATCGGGGAAGTACAGGCATCGCTATGGCCGGATGAGATGGTGGCAGAAGCAGAAAAGGGTAATATACATTTATTGTAAAAGAGAGGTCGAATATGGATAATTTTACATTTTATGCACCAACATATTTTGATTTTGGAAAAGGAGCCGAGGCTCATGTCGGCCAGCTGATCCGCCGTTTTGGCGGAACCAAAGTGCTTCTTCATTACGGAGGAGGCTCCATCAAACGTTCCGGTTTGTACGACCGTGTGACAAAATGCCTGAAAGAGGAAAAGATTGATTTTGTAGAACTTGGCGGCGTTAAGCCAAATCCACGAAGTGGTCTGGTATATGAGGGCATTGAATTGTGTAAAAAAGAGGGTGTCGATTTTATCCTCGCCGTAGGCGGCGGAAGCACGATCGACTCTTCCAAGGCAATCGCAGCAGGAACCTGTTATGATGGTGATTTCTGGGATTTCTATGAGAAAAAGGCGACGATTGAAAAGGCACTTCCAATCGGAACGATCCTGACGATTGCGGCAGCCGGTTCCGAGGGATCTATGAATACTGTCATCAATAACGAAGAGACCGGATTTAAGAAAGGCGCAGCTTCGGAGCATCTTCGTCCCAAATTTTCCATTATGAATCCGGAATTGACATGCACACTGCCTCCGTATCAGTCGGCAGCCGGTGCGACGGACATTATGATCCATATCTGCGAGCGCTATTTCTCCAATACGGAAGAAGTCGAGATTACCGACCGTCTCTGTGAAGCGGTATTAAAAACCATGATCTATGAGGCACCACGTATCATTGAGGATCCGAATAACTACGAAGCGCGTGCCAACATCATGTGGGCAGGAATGCTTGCGCACAATAATGTATGTGGTGTCGGACGTGTCCAGGACTGGGCAAGCCACCACATTGAACATGAACTTTCCGCAATGTATGATGTGACACACGGTGCCGGACTTGCCGTGATTACACCGGCATGGATGCGTTATGTGCTTAAGATCAATCCACATAAACTGGTACAGTTTGCTACCCGTGTGTGGGACATCGAACCACAGGAGACAGACGAAGCGACCGCATTAAAAGGAATCGAAGCCTTTGAGGCATTTTTAAAGAAGATCGGTATGCCGCTTACGTTTGAAGAAATTGGAGCCAAAGCAGAAGACATCGACCGGCTGACGGAAAAACTTCTCGGAAACCGCAAGACAGAAGGAAATTATGTAAAACTTGCAAGCGATGATGTGAAGAAGATCTATCATTTTGCAGCAGAGCGCAAGCCGGAATAAGATTGGTATTTGGAGGAAAGCCATGAGAGATCAGAATGAATTTATGCGGCAGATGCTTGACCTCGTTGAGCTTGCCAGGACAAATGAAAACCGTATTTCCAAAGAACAGGTGGATGATTTCTGCCAGGATATGAAATTACAGAAATCCCAGCTCAAACTGGTATATGAATTTTTGGAAGAACATCATATCGAGGTTCAAGGGGTTACGGCAAAAGAACACTTCGAGGCAAAAGAGGGAAAAAATCCGTCGCTGAGCACAAAGGATTCCCAGTATCTTACTGTATACCGCCGTGAATTACGGGAATTGGAACCCTGCTCGGACGAAGAAAGACAGCTGCTGTATGAGCGGCTTCTGGCAGGAGAAGCGGAAGTTTCCCACCGCGTGGTGGAATCCCATCTGCAGCGCGTGGTGACTCTGGCAGCAAAGTACAGAAACCGCGGAGTGCCTCTGGAAGATCTGATCCAGGAGGGCAATCTGAGTCTTTTGCTGGCAGTCGAAGAACTTTGCGGTAACACCGAAGTTCTTGACGTGAAAAAAGAACTTGACCGGTATGTGAAAGCAAGGCTGATCGAACTTGCCGATGAACAGATGGCAAGCAAAGGCATGGAAAATACCATTGTTGCCAAGACAAATCTCATTCATGAGGCGACAAAAGTGCTTGCAGAGGAATGGGGACGTCTGGCAACGCTGGAAGAACTGGCAGATTATACCAAAATGCCGGAAGAAGAAATCAGTATGTATGTGGATCTTGCGCTGGAAGAGATCCATATAGGCAAAGAATAAAGCAGCAACGGAGAGACTATGAGATATGAGGACAGCATTCGCCAGATAAAAGGCGTCGGAGAAAAGGCGGAACAGCGTTTCCATAAATTGGATATCTGGAACGTAGGAGATCTTTTGGAACACTATCCAAGAGGATACGACGAATTTCACGATATCGTAAAGATCGCAGAAGTAAAAGAAGGCGAGATGGCAGCAGTAGAGGGCGTTATCGTCTGCCGTCCATCCATTCATACGACGGCGCGGCTGAAGATCATAAGCATAGTACTCGAAGACGAAACCGGGCGGATTACCGTTACCTGGTTTAATATGCCGTTTTTAGCGAACCGTTTGAAAATGGGAACCCGCTATATTCTGCGCGGCAAAGTTGGCAGAAAAAATGGAAAATTGGTGCTTGAACAGCCAAAAATGTATAGCAAAAATGAATTTTTTAAGCAGGTTGGAAGGATGCATCCGATCTATCCGCTGACCGCAGGACTCACCAATCATGCCGTTGAAAAGGCAGTGTGTGATGCCATCGGTTCCCTGGAGGGGGCTGCGGAATTTCTGCCTGCGGATCTTCGGAAACGTCAAAATCTTCTTGCGTATCGCAAGGCCATCCATGACATTCATTTCCCGAAAAATCAGCTGGAATATCGAAAAGCCAGAAAACGGCTTGTATTTGATGAATTTTTCCTGTATCAGGCGGCATTACAGGCGATCCGCATTAAAAATTATAAACCGAGTTCCCATGTGATGATAAAAAAAGAGGAATTGACAAAATTTGTAAATGATTTACCGTATGAACTGACATCCGCACAAAAAAGGGTATACGAAGAAATAGAAAAAGATATGACCGGCGGAATGACAATGAACCGTCTGGTGCAGGGAGATGTTGGTTCGGGAAAGACCGTAGTTGCCGTTATGGCGCTGTTTCTTGCCGTGTGCAATGGAGCGCAGGGGGCTTTTATGGTACCGACGGAAGTGCTTGCGATGCAGCATAAGGAATCGCTGGAGGCAATGCTCGCCCCGTATGGAGTGAAGATCGGATTGTTGATCGGATCGATGACAGCAAAGGAAAAGCGGGAAGGAAAACAAAAACTGGCAGACGGCGAATGGGATATCGTCGTGGGAACCCATGCGATATTGCAGGACAATGTGGAGTTTTCGGATCTTGCACTCGTCATCACGGATGAGCAGCATCGTTTTGGCGTGCGGCAGCGTGAAAAACTGATGGAAAAGGGAGAGGCACCGCATGTCCTCGCGATGAGTGCGACGCCGATTCCAAGAACACTTGCCCTGGTTTTGTATGGGGATATGGACTTGTCGATCATGGACGAGCTTCCTGCCAACCGCCTGCCGATCAAAAACTGTGTCGTGGGCACCGATTACCGCCCGCAGGCGTACCGGTTTATGAAAGACCAGATCGAAAAGGGACGGCAGGTATATATTATCTGTCCGATGGTAGAGGAAAAAGAAGAAGTGGCACTGGAAAGTGTCGTGATGTATTCGGAGCAGTTAAAAGAAATCTTTCCGGCCGGGATAACGATCGAGTGCCTGCATGGAAAGATGAAGCCGAAGGAAAAAAATGAAGTCATGCAGCGGTTTATCGAGGGGACGACGGACATCCTCGTATCAACGACCGTCATTGAAGTCGGAATCGATGTTCCGAATGCAACGGTAATGATGATCGAAAATGCAGAGCGTTTCGGTCTTGCCCAGCTTCATCAGCTTCGCGGCCGTGTCGGACGGGGAAAAGAGCAGTCCTACTGCATTTTAATGTATGGAAAAGAGAGCAAAGAAGGGAAAGAACGTCTGTCAATCCTTGCCGGTTCCAATGACGGTTTTGAGATTGCCAGAGAGGATCTGAAACTGCGCGGCCAGGGGGATTTCTTCGGCGTGATGCAAAGTGGAGACAAACTGTTTTCCCTTGCCGACATCTACGAGGATGCCCCGGTGCTAAAAGCAGCAAACGAAGAGGCAAAGAATTATGCTTTTGATGAAGTCACGATGTTTTATAAGAAAAACCGCCGTCTTGTGGAAAAATTAAATTCCTATATGGGAAATGTTTCGTTATAAAACAGTTGAAAAATAGTTCAATATCGTTTACAATGATGTTGTGATAAAAATATTTGCAAGGGAGAAATAGTATGCGAGTGATTGCAGGGACAGCCCGCAGGCTGCCATTGATTGCACCGGAAGGGAAAGATACACGGCCTACGACAGACCGGATTAAAGAGACGTTATTTAATATCATTCAGGACGATGTTCCCGGAGCGATGTTTTTAGATTTATTTAGCGGAAGCGGAGCTATCGGCATTGAGGCATTGAGCCGTGGCGCAAAACAGGCGTATTTGGTAGAATTTGGAAAAGAGCCGCTGCGATGCATCAAAGCAAATCTGGCAAAGACACATTTGGAAGACAAGGCGGTTGTACTGCCGGTAGAAGTGACATATGCAGTATCCAAACTGGAAAAACAGGGGATCACATTTGATATCATTTATGCAGATCCTCCTTATCGAAAAGGATTCGAAGAGAAACTGGCACAATTGATCGGACAGTCGGAACTTGTAAAAGAAGATACGTTGGTTATCTTTGAATCTGCTTTGGAAACACCGATTGATTTTATTGATGCCGAGGTGTTTGAGATTGAAAAGGTAAAAGAATATAAGACGAATAAGCACATTTTTCTGCGCGTAAAGAAGGAAAGATAGAAAGGATCAGGTAAAATCTATGAACCCATCAAGAATTGAAAAAGCGATTGACGAAATATATGAATATGTAGAAAACTGTAAACCGGCAAAACTGGCGCCCAATAAGGTGACGGTTGCGAAAGACGAATTGTACGATCTTCTCGATGCCCTTCGTATGTGTGCTCCGGAGGAAATCCGTACATATCAGAAGATCATCAATAATAAAGACCAGATCTTAGCAAAAGCCAACGCAGAAGCAGAGCAGATCCGCAGTCAGGTACAGCAGGAGACAGCACAGTTGTTGAATGAAAGTGATCTGGTACAGAGTGCTTATGCACAGGCAGAGCAGATCATGGCACAGGCACAGAGCCAGGCAGAGCAGATCTTAAACCAGGCAGTGCAGGAGAGCGATCAGGTGCGTACTTCCGCCCTGTATTATACGAGTGATCTGCTTTCTCAGGCGGGCAGAAATATCGAGACGTCATTAAAAGAGATGGAAAGCAAGTCTACGATGTTGATCAGCGCGTTGAAACGGGATATCGAAGTCATCAAAGCAAACCGAAATGAACTGATGGCACAGGTACAGGGAAAATCAGTGGAGCAGCCAGAGCAGACCCAGGAAGAAAGCGAAGACGGCGCTCAGTAATTTGGCTATCGTATACCAGAAGATGGACAGCCCATTCTTTTGAATCACACTATTGGTTTGTGCCAGCGCGCACAATCCGCCGAAAGAAGTGATGGCAAGGGAAAGGGCTGTTTTTAGGATGGAATCTGGCAAAAATTGGCAGATGAGATGATTGCCGGTGGTGATTTCCAAAATGCCGCATAAAAATGCAGTCGGTAAGGTGCCAAAAAAGACCATTTGCTTTAAAAATGAAGTGAGTACCGAAAACACAAGGATATAAGCGCCAATTTTAATGAGAAGTTCTGCCGAGTGATTTAATTCAAGATCAAACTGGTCAAAGAGAGACAAGGAGTCATCGGACTCCTTTTTTGCTGCATTTACCGGCAGAGTATGGCGGTCTTTGGAACTCCGGCAAAGGAGAAGCCGGATGCAGAAACTCCCCAGAAAGGACGAGAGCAGGAGCAGAAGATAAAAGAGGTAGCGTTCGTTTCCGAGGTGAAGAAGAGAGCCGCCGACAAAATAGATGACAAACATCGGACTGGCATTGTTGGTAAACCCGGAAAAGAAAACGGCATTGCGGTAGGACAGAACACCTTTCTGATACAATTCACTGGAAAGTTTTGCGCCGATCGGATAACCGGACAAAATACCGGCAAATAATAGTAAATATTTGGAAAATGAACCGTTTGTATACGTACGGATCAGGGAAGTGCACAGGCAGAAGGGAAAGAGGGACGGGAGAACGACAGTTGCCCATAAAAAAAGCCCGTCTTTTGCCCCGCTGCATACCGTATCCGGAAACAGCAGAAGAAAAGCCAGGATAAAAAACAGGAAAAAAAGCATGGGAGTTCCTCCGGTACGGTATTGGTATAACGTATGTATAATTTTCTCAAATATACCACATACTAGTAGAAAAAAAGGAGTGGTCGGATGTCTTCATTTGCGATTGTGACGGATTCTACGGCAAATTTACCCAAACCGTTTATTGAAAAACATAATATTTATGTACTGCCTCTTACGTGGATCGCAGGAGAGAAAGAATACAGCGGGAGCATCGAAGGGGAGAGGGAAGCGTATGCCCTGTTTTATGAGAAACTGCGGAAAGAAAAACGGATCTCAACTTCGATGAGTAATCAGAGGGCGGCGAAAAAACTGATACAAAAGCTGCTGTCAGAAGGAAACGATATTTTGTATATTGGATTGTCCTCAAAACTGAGCGGCACGTTTCATATGATGGAGCGGGTGCTCAGCTATGAGGCGAAAAAATATCCGGAGAGAAAATGGTACGCGGTTGACAGTTTTGCGATCGGACTGGGTGAGGGAAGCCTGGTATTTGATGCGGTAAAGATCCGCAGGCGCGGTGAGGAAATCGGTGCGGCGTATGCCTGGTGCTGCCAGAGAAGATGGCGGCTGCATACGCTTTTTACCGTCGATGACCTCGGCTTTCTGCGGCGGAGTGGACGAGCCAATGCGGTTCTTTCCACGGCGGGAAGTGTATTGAAGATAAAACTGCTTTTTTCGATGCAGGATGGCGGCAAACTGCATCAGGCCGGAAAGGTGCGGGGGAGAAAAAAGGCGCTGCAGGAGCTGGCGACGCTGGCTCTGACCGGACTTACTGAACCACAGACAATCTATATCAGTCATGGAGACTGCCACGAAGATGCCTGCTATGTGGCAAAACAGATGGAAAAGTCAGAATTTGTAAAAAAGATTATCATGCAGCCATTGGATCCCGTCTCTGCCTGCCATACCGGACCAAATTCCATCGGAATATTTTTTGTGTAAAATTGCCTTTTTGCTATTGAAATTTCATATCCACAGTTGTATAATTAAAAAGTGTGATTTTATGTAACGATTTCGTTACGGATATGAAAATAAAAGCAGAAAGAAGGAAAAATGATGAAAGTTTTAGTGATCAATTGTGGAAGTTCATCTTTGAAATATCAATTGATTGATGCACAGACAGAAAAGGCATTGGCAGTAGGTCTTTGTGAGAGAATCGGAATCGACGGACGTTTGAACCATACTCCGGCAGGTGGAGAAAAGGTTGTTATTAATAAGGATATGCCAGACCACGAAGTAGCTGTTCAGATGGTTTTGGACGAATTGACAGACGAGAAATATGGTGTGATCAGCGATTTGAAAGAAATTGATGCAATTGGTCATCGTGTCGTACATGGTGGAGAGAAATTTGCTTCTTCTGTAGTGATAAATGATGAAGTTATGGCAGCAATCGAAGAGTGTAACCCACTTGCGCCGCTTCACAATCCGGCAAACCTGATCGGAATCCGTGCGTGCCAGGCAATTATGCCGGGTGTGCCAAACGTAGCAGTATTTGATACCGCATTCCATCAGACAATGGAACCAACCGCATTTATGTATGGACTTCCATATGAGTGCTATGAAAAATATAAAGTACGCCGTTATGGTTTCCACGGAACAAGCCACAGTTTTGTATCCAAACGTGCGATCGCACTGGCAGGACTGGATCCTGAAAATTCCAAAGTGATCGTATGCCACCTTGGAAA